>Ga0209270_1000222_pt1 | contig 141317 bp, 119 predicted proteins | sample MTBAKSrepl1MetaG_FD_187456 | JGI IMG/M metagenome (GOLD analysis project Ga0209270, IMG submission 187456) | Enrichment culture microbial communities from Arthur Kill intertidal strait, New Jersey, USA, that are MTBE-degrading - MTBE-AKS1... | ecosystem: Environmental > Aquatic > Marine >... | reverse complement strand
AAAAATCCGATGTTCACAGGCTGACTCAACATGTCCAGATGCAAGGCGTGCGAAATCCCGAGGAATGAGGCGTACAAGCCAGTACGCCGCAGTGACGAGGGATGAGCAAAACGCAGCAGATGAGCGTTTTTCAACGGCCTGCTATCCGGGCGGTGGTGAAAGGGAGATCGATTCAGGCAAAGAGGATGGGGTCATTCGGGGGCGCATGGTCCCGTCCCGGCGGGAACGAGGCGTCTCTCCATTCGAGGGGAAGGAGGTGCGACGTGGCCAAGAGGATCCTGGTGGTGGATGATGAAGAGGCCGTGGTGAAGTACATGAAGGCCTTGTTCGAGGACCACGGGTACGAGGTGATCACCGCCACGGACGGGGCCGATGCCCTCAAGGTCCTGGATGAGATCGTTCCGGATCTCATCACCCTGGACCTTCAGATGGACAGAGTCTGGGGCCCCCAGTTCTACCGAAAGATGAGCAAGGACGCCTCACTCAAGGAAATCCCCGTGATCGTGGTGAGCGGTCTTGCGCGGCCCGAACTGGCCATCAAGAAGGCCGTGGCCGTGGTGGGCAAGCCCTTTGACCCGGAAGAACTCATTCGAATCGTAGAAGAGCACATCGGCGTGTAGCCGGTAACGCGGCTTCCCGGTTCGTCGAAAGGCCCTGACCCTGGTATGTTCTTCATTGCCGGCCAGGCGTCGTGCAGTTATCGCCCCCTTTCGGAAATCAGTGGACCACCCGGTCCGGGGCGGGCCCTGCGATGCGGCGCCGGCCTTCTCCCCGGGGTAAGCCCCGGGGTTCAAGGGCCGTATTCAACCGTTGTGCCCGGGTAACTCGAACTCGCTCCACGTCACCGTCGTGCCCGTGGTCCCGGTTTCCCCGGACCAGCCTCCCCAGTTCATCGATGATGCCTTTGAGTTGTGCGGACTGCGCTCGCATCTCCTCGGATGCCGATGCGGTCTCCTCCGCCTGGGAGGCATTCTGCTGGACGATATGGTCCATTTCGCTCACAGCCCGATTCACCTGATCGATACCCCGGGCCTGTTCGCCCGATGCGGCGGAGATCTCGGAGACCAGGTCCGCTACCTTGGATGCGCCTTCCTCCACCCGGTTGAAGGCGTCCCCCGTCCGGGTCACCAAGGTCGACCCGTCATGCACCTTTCTGGATGTGTCTTCGATCCGTGCCGCTGTTTCCTTGGCCGAATCCGCCGCCCGCATGGCCAGGTTGCGGACCTCGTTGGCCACCACGGAGAATCCCGCTCCCGCTTCGCCGGCGCGGGCCGCCTCCACGGCCGCGTTCAATGCCAGAAGATTCGTCTGAAACGCGATGTCATCGATGGTCTTGACGATCTTGGATGTCTCGTCACTGGACCGGGAGATCTCCTGCATGGCCGAGGTCAGCTCGTTCATGGACTCGTGGGCCTTGGTCACGGTGCCCCGTGTCTCCCGCATGATCTGGTCGGCCTCGGCCGCGTGGTCCGCGTTCTGGCGGGTCATGGCGGCGATTTCCTCCAGTGAGGATGAGGTCTCCTCGATGGACGCGGCCTGGGACGTGGCCCCGTCGGCCAGGGACTGGCCGGCGGAAGAGATCTCGCCGGACGCCTCATCCACCTGGTCGGCGGCTCCCGTTAGGCCTTCGATCGTGCGTTGAATGGGGCGCGCGATGCCTTGCCGGGTGAAGAGGAAGGCCCCAAGCAGCACGAGGGCGATCACCAAAAGCGTGCTTCCCCCGATCAGCAGTATGATGTCCCGGACGCCCTGTTGCGTCTCTTCCTTGGTGGCCTCCACCAGGGCCCTGGCATCGGCCTCGGTACGGGCGGCCCGCGCCTCGATCTCGGCCTGCCTGGCCTCCACCCGGGCATTCACGTCATCCAGATAGATCCCGCTTCCCACGATCCAGCCCCACTCGGGGAACAGCTTGACAAAGGAGAGCTTGGGTTGGGGTTCGTCGGCACCGTACTTCGGCCACATGTACTCCACGAATCCCTCCCCTTTGTCCCTGCACACCTTCACGAACTCCATGAAGAGCTGTTTACCGGTGGGATCGGTGATGTTGGAGAGATCTTGCCCGTTGAGTTCGGGCTTGTAGGGGTGCATGACCATGGTGGGACCCAGATCGTTGATCCAGAAGTAGTCTTCGCTTTCGGGGCCGTACCGGAGTTCCCCGACAAAGGCGGCAATCTCGGCCTGTTGTTCCATCATGATGGCCTCTTTGACGCGCTCGTCCATGTCGGAGGTGTCGTTCATCTCCTGGGCCTCCTTCAGGCTCCTGGAGATGGCACTGAGAACGATCTTGATCTGGTCCTGAAGGTAGGCCCTGTTCTGGGCCATATAGTCCTCTCGAAAGGCCTGGACCTGTCCTTTCCCCTCCTGTTGGAGTCGCTCGATGTCCCGGTAGGCCAGGTTTTCGAGCCGAGCCATGGCATCGTCTCCCGCTTTTCGGGTCTGCCAGACGGCGATCGAACCCACCACCCCCGCCGCAAAGATCAAGGCGGCGGTGACCAACATCATGATTTTTGTGCTGATTTTCATGCGGAGCCTCCTTTGTCGAGGCATTCCCGTCCCAGCCCGGGCACGGGACCTTTTCCGCAGCCCGTAGCTGATCGGGGTCCTCAAATACAGTATTCGGCAATCGGCGCTGTTCTCTTGAGTCAAAAGTTTTGTTCCGATGGTTTTTCCTTCTTCCCTTCCCTTACTCCTCTTCCTCGAATCTCCGGCCTTCTCTCCCGGGTCCCATTCCGGATTCCCTTTGACTCACCAGGTGTTTTGGCCTATAAAAATCTATTTCCATCAGGGAGTTCAACCCCCTGTCCAGGCGGTGCATTCCGCGGGCGGACATGCCGCCTTTCCAAGGAGGACGCCCATGTATCACGTGGCATCCGAAGAGACCTATGAGGATGGTCAGGTGGTTTTCAGGGAAGACGCCACCGGTGACTGGGTGTACGTCGTCATTTCCGGGGCCGTGGAGATCTCCAAGACCGTGGAGGACAAGCGGGTCGTCATCGAGGTCCTGGGGGAGGGGGAGGTCTTCGGGGAACTCGGTTTCCTCGGGCGCATCCGGCGTACGGCTACGGCGCGTGCCGTGGGGCCCACCACCCTGGGCGTCATCGACCGGTCCTTTCTCGACAACGAGTTCAACAAGCTTTCCTCGGAATTCCGGTTTATCCTCGCGGCCGTGGTGGAACGCTTCAAGAAGATGCTGGAGCGGGCGAGTAGTTTTCAGGAACGCCGGGATCACCGTGTTCAAAAGGCCTTGTCCCTGGCGTTCAAGGATCGAGACGCCTTTGTCAAGGCCTACAGCGGGAACATCAGCACCGGCGGGCTGTTCGTCCGGACACGAAAACCCCTCGCTCAGGGGGAGCGGTTTCTTCTCAAGCTTCAGCTCCCGAACCTTGCCGAGCCTCTGAAGATCCAGAGTGAGGTGGCCTGGGCACGGGAAGCGGAGGGGGATTCCAAAGGCGAGGCCGCCGGCATGGGGATACGGTTTCTGGATCTGGCGGCCGAAGAGAGCCGCATTCTGAAAGCATATGTGGACGGTGCGATTGCGGACGATGAAGGAGGGGGGAAATCAAGAGATGCTTGAAGACCGAGTGGTATTTATGAACAACGCGTTTATTCCCTGGAATGAGGCCAAGGCCCATGTCATGTGCCACAGCTTTGGACGCGGGGCGGCCATTTTCGAGGTCATGAGCGTTCACGAGACACCCGAAGGGCCCGTGGTCTTCCGATTGGACGAACACATGGCGCGTCTGTTTCGGACCGCCGAGCTGCTGGGCATGGAGATCCCCTTGGGGCGCAGCAAGATTCACGAGGCCTGCCTCGAGTCGGTTCGGCGAAACAAGGTGTCCCAGGGGTTTATCAAGGTGATCTGCTTCCATTCACAGGTCGCGTTCGAGATCCTTCCTCCGAATGTGCCCATGGATGTCTCCATCTTCGTGGTGGATCCGGCGGCGGACCTGGGAGGGCTGAAGTTCCCCTTTGACCAGGGTGCCACCGCGTGTTTCTCGCGCTGGCGCAAGCTCGACCCGCAGACCGTTCCCATCGAGGCCAAGGCCGCGGCCAACTACCTCAACGGCATGATGGCCCGGGCCGAGGCCAAGGCGCGGGGATACGACAACGTCATCATGCTCGACACCCAGGGGTTCGTGGCCGAGGGAGGCACCGAGTCGGTCTTCATGGTCAAGAACGGGGCGCTCATGACCCCGTGTGCGGGAACGGTCCTCTTGAGCATCACGCGCCGTTCCCTGCTTCAGGCGGCCGAGGTCCTGGGCCTGGAGGCCCAAGAGGTCCGCATCGAGCCGGAGACCCTCCTCGGAGCGGATGAGATCCTGTTTGCGGGCACGCCGAACAAGGTCCTGCCCGTGAGGAAGATCGAAGAGCGGGATGTGAAGGGGACCCCCGGGCCGGTGACCCGGACTCTCGCGTCCCTCATGACGGAGATCACGGCGGGCCGGGACGAGAGGTTTCGTGACTGGCTCTTCCCCGTCTGACAGCAGACCCCTGTGGAGTTGTGCATGAGTTCGGCCCACGTCCTCTATGAGATCCGCGATCGCGTGGCCCTGATCACCCTCAACCGGCCCGAGGCGCGAAACGCCTTCAGCCCTTCCATGATCCGCCTTTGGAACGAGTACCTTCAAACGGCCCGCGCGGACGAGGATGTCCGCGTGGTGGTGGTGACGGGCCTGGGTGACACGTTCTGTTCCGGCGGTGACATTCGGGAGATGGCCGAGGGCCGTCTCATGTCCTGGGACATGAAACGATTCTTGTGGGACGGGGTTCACCGGATCGCACTGACCCTGGAGGACCTGGACAAACCCGTGATCGCCGCGGTCAACGGATCGGCCATGGGCGCCGGAATGGACATGGCCCTCATGTGCGATATGCGGGTCGCTTCGGACCGGGCCCGCTTTGCCGAGTCGTACATCAATATGGGGGTGGTACCGGGGGACGGCGGGGCCTATTACCTCCCCCGCCTTGTGGGAAGCGCCCGGGCCCTGGAGATCCTTCTGACCGGAGAGGTCCTCACCGCGACCCGCGCCCTGGAACTCGGCATCGTGAACCGCGTGGTGCCCCATGATCGGCTCATGGAAGAGACCCTGACCCTGGCGGGCGTCATGGCGGAAAAGCCCCCCCTGGCGGTCCGAATGACCAAGCGGGCCGTGTACCAGGGCCTGGCGAGCACCCTTCGTGCCCACCTGGACTACATCTCCAGTCAGATCGCCCTGCTGAGCGAGACCGAGGATCACCGGGAAGCGGCCCGAGCCTTTCTGGAAAAGCGGCGGCCCCGGTTTCAAGGGCGGTAGGCCCCATGCCCGGGGGCTGAGTCCGGTTTCTTGCCCCCGAGTGGCACAGCCGCGGCGGCGATCACGGACGCGAACATCCTGATCACCGGAGAAACCGGGCCCTCCTGTTTCCCCTTCGGTCGTTCACCATGGAACTCCCGCCCCTGCGGGAACGTTCCGAGGATATCCACGCCCTGGCCATTCATCATGTCATGGCCCTGTGCGAACGGAATGGAAACGATGCCAAAGGGCTTTCCCCGGAGTTCCTGAAGGCCCTCCTGGAATACCCCTGGCCGGGGAACGTGCGTGAACTCCTCCATTGCGTGGAAGGGGCCATGGCCATTGCGGGGACCGAGCCCTTGCTTCACGAGAAACACCTTCCCACCGGCCTTCGCATTCGAATGGTCCGCGGGGCGTACGAAAGGGGAGGACCGGTCCCGGTCGAATAGGGCTGTTCAGCTTTTTCCTTGAATTCCATCCCATGGCACGATAAAAGACATGAAACCGACCTCGAAGACTCCATAAGCAAGCCTGATCACGGCCGGATAATCTGAATCCGGGCCCATGGCCCGAGAGGATATCCATGGCTTCGACCTTCGAAACGATCCGCAACCCGCTGTCCGCCGTTCCTCGCCGACACCCCCTTCCCCTCTCCATCCACGTCTCCCATGGCATGCCCGAACATGACCGCTCCCTGGCCTCATCTGAAGATCCACCACAAGCGTCCCGGGCCTTCCGCCCCGAAAGAACCACCTGCACAGGGCAACGGCTGAGGTCCCGACACAACCGACCCGCATGCAGGTATGCATCTCTTCCGAATCTGAATCCGGTGGAGTTATACCGTTAGGAAGGCCACGCGTATAGACGGTCAGAAGGGACAAAGATTTTTTATTGGGTGTTATCTGGAAACTATACGCGCTCGCAAGCCCAAGCGCCTGCCCGTCGTGATGACTCGCGATGAAGTCAAGGCCGTGCTGGCGCGGTCAGAAAAGCCGCTCTCGCCAAACGCGCCACATGCCACACCTTTCGGCATTCCTTTGCGACGAATCTTGTGGAAAGGGGCTACGACATTCGGACAATCCAGGAGCTCCTCGGCCATAAGGACGTGAAAACCACGATGATGTATGCCCATGTTCTGAACCGGGGAGGCAAGGGCGTCAAGAGTCCCGCGGACGACCTGTAAGGGCGGCGTGTTATGCAGAAACCATATATACCCTCGAGTAATCGACAAAATTGCCATAACATACAGAAATCAAAGATTTTATGATGCTTTTTGGTGCAGGGTGTTATGACGCGATCGAAACAATCAGAATGTTATAGAGAAACTACCTAATCATTGTTGGAACTACCGATGAAATATGAGTGTGGTACTGAAGTAATGCTCGGTGATGAAATAATGGTCGGGTGTGGCCCCAATTTAGATTCCTTGGCTCGTGTAGTTGCTGTCGGAACTGACTTGGTTATCGATGAAATTGATATGGGATTCTGCTCATGGGCCAAATCTGAAGGAATAATTAACAAAGAATCAGTGGTAATAGAGTGGCTTGAATCAAATCCCTTGGAACACAATGATCCAAAATATGCACCTGTCGGCAATTATATGACTCTGCAAGCTATATGTTGCGAAAGGTTCATAAGAAGAGGGAGCGCCAAGTAAATATATAAAAAGAGGTTCCAATCTTGCCTTTCAGCGGACGCAAAGAGCGCGCCGCTGAAGGCCACGTTGGGCATCTGAGCATCGGTTTTCGCAAACGATGACAAAAGGGAAACAGATGAATTTTATTCAGCAGCAGCATTTAATGATCAGTGTTGAAAAAGCCGGCCCTGATAAATTAGTCAAGCAAAGCTTTCCTTTGCGATTTGGTAAATATTCAGAAATCAAAACGCCAGATTTTGAGTTTTGCTTTAATCTAAACGGTGAGATCAAATCTATTCGAGGACTTAAGCCTGACTGGCCCCATCCAGCCGAGCAATTTAAGCGAACAGCCGGAAATGATTGGATCTATTATACTGTTGGTGATAAGAGCGGCGATGATGGGATTATTTCCTGGATGGGGGAATATTATCTGCCTTGTTTGCCATATTCCAGCAACCCAGTATGGGAAATTAAATATTTTTCCAATCCCGTGGTTATGAGTGCATTAGCAGAATGGTCTCAATCGTTTGCAAACCTGTATATGGCAAATTCAAAAGGATTGTACCCCCATGCAAAGGATCTTATAAAACGGATACTGGCCAACGATGAGCGGATTCTTTACGAACGTTCCCAGCAGTTGAACAAGATTATCGGCGGCAGGGTTTCAGTACTTCCGCCTGATACGCGGCATGTAGATTATGATATCATTCCTTTGACCATTGCCGATGGATGCCTTTATCATTGCAAATTTTGCTGTGTTAAAACAGAACAAAAATTTCAGGTAAGATCAAAAGAGAATATCTATGAACAGATTAGGGCTTTGAAAGATCATTTTGGTAAAGATTTAGTCAATTATCATGCTCTATTCCTTGCCAATCATGACGCCCTTGCCGCAGGTGAGAATTTGATTTGTTTTGCTGCAGAAGAAGCCTATCAGGCATTTGGATTTAGGCAGCGCATGGATCAAAAACCGTTTTTGTATCTCTTTGGCAGTGTTGGATCGTTCTTAGAGGCGAGGCTGGAATTGTTTGAACATTTGAATCGATTGCCCTTTTACACTTATATTAATATTGGATTTGAATCCATTGATTCAGAGACCCTCGCACTGATCGGTAAGCCGATTACTTCTGAACAGGTAAAAGAAGCCTTTGAAAAAATGATAGAAATCAATGCGGTTTTTGATCAAATAGAAGTCACTGGGAATTTCGTCGCAGGAGACAATTTATCACCTGAGCATGAAGGCTCCTTGGCGGACCTTTTAAAACATGCCGATTCGAAAAAACAATCAAAAGGGACAGTATACATATCACCGCTAAAGGAAACTCCCAAAAAGAGAGAACTTTTGCCACGATTTTACAAAATAAAGGAGGAAAGCCGCCTGCCAGTATTTGTTTATCTGATCCAGCGATTGTAAGTCTTTATCATCATCCTCTATATGGTTGTTGATTGAATTCTGTAGAGAACATTTTTTCAGATTTATATCTGAAATGGATGGTGTCAGAAATGAAATTAAATGATTGCCCAACCAAGGCTAATGCAGCCGACGCAAAAAACCGCGCGGCTGATTAGCGACGTTAGCCTCATTGGATCATATAAATGTTGCCTAAAATAGTTGAGAAGTATTCCGTGAACGGAATCAATTCAGCTGCGATCGTAAAGAGGATAGTTGACTATCTTCCTCATCGCACCTTAAATGGCCTGACGGAAATAACGCTTTTTGGATCTAACGAAGAATGCTTTGGATGCTATATAAGAGATGAAAAACGGATAGAATTATACTTAGAGGAAATAGTGGGTTGGCAACCCTGGCTTTTGAAGAAAACTTATGTTTTTCCGGTCATGTGTATCGGCCTTATCTTGGGGCATGAAATTGACCACTATGTCAACAGAGAGAATCCACATTTTATAGAAGAGTTCCCTTCGAGAAATACCATTCAATTCATTGTTCCATCGTTGGGAATCTTCAGACATTTGATAAAGCCATTATCATCTATGTACAAGTTCTATTTTAGGCGGAACAATGGGCAGGAGAATCTTAAGAAAAATAACGTCAGCGGCTACATGCAGATTCAGCCGATCGCTGAGGCGCCGCCTGATTTGCGCCGATGGCGCGGACGCTTCGCGCCACGCCATCGGCCCCGCGTATTTCCAACCGCATGATGCTCGGCGCTTCGCGCCGACCATCACGCGGCTGCAGCGGACGCCCGTTTACGCGGGCAAGCCCGCGAGCCCGGCCGCCACTGATCCGCGGGGCCGTTAGATCTCTGAGGAGAGTCTGGTTAAAATGGGCAAGTTTTCAGAAGGTTTATTAAACGATGAAACGATACTGGCAAATTTGAATATATGCGCCGGCCACACAATTCTCGATGCTGGCTGTGGAAACGGTTATATGGCCAAAAAATTCTCGGAGCGGGTGGGAAATACCGGAAAGATATATGCCCTTGATCCGGATAGAGGAGCTATTGCCAATCTAAAAAAAGAAGTTGAAAAGACCCATATAGAAGCCTTTGTTGGCGATATTACAAAACCAACCAGGCTGAAAGCCGCTTCAATTGATTTAGTCTACCTTTCAACGGTGTTTCACATTTTTTCAGAATCTCAAATTGAAGGATTTGTAACAGAAATAAAACGTATTTTAAAACCAAATGCTCAACTGGCTATTGTGAATATAAAAAAGGAAGATACTCCTTTCGGCCCCCCGGTCGAAATGCGTACTTCTTCAGAGGAATTGAGACAAAAGGTTCCGTTAATTCCCAAGACACTTGTTGAAGTTAGTGAGCATTTTTACATGCAAGTATATGAAAATGCATAATAAAAACTGATCTAGCAAGGCAAATGCAGCGGATCGCTGACGCGCCCGCTGATTTGCGGCGTTCTGGCAGGAGGTTATCAAATGACTACGGAAGAACTTGACCGACTTCTCGCTCAACTTGATGTTCCTGAAACCCTCTACCGGGCTGACATGGAACTTTACGATCGGTCACTAGTTTTTTCGAGCGAACTGCTAAAACTCGCGCTCGCAGGCATTGCTGTCGTTGGATTCTTTTTGGCAAACATTCCAGACGAGTATCGAAGACTGGGGTTCGAAAATGCCGTCATAGGGTGGTTGTTGATTGGGTGTGTCGTCGGTTTTGCTGGTTCTGTCGGTTGCGCTCTTTGGCACCGTTTCCTGGCAGGGGGTGCCAACTTCCATCACTTACAGTATATTAAGCTACTAATGACTAAGGACCCGGACCCTCTCGTTGAAAGCACACTGAGACACGATTGGAAGTTGCGTGGTGTTAAGTTCCATCAATGTCACCGATTTTTGGTTGGTTCAGCCGCACTTCTTTTTGCTTCGGCCTCACTTCTTGGCGCGGCATTTGTCAACTTCCTGATCACCCAATGATGGGAGACCCGAACCTCTGGCTGGAGAAGGATGCGGCAAAAGAGCCGCCGCATCCCTCAGCCAACCCGTTGGGCGCACGAGAAGCGGAGAGGGTGCATGAAAACCCAGAAGGATGTGATTGAGGAAATGAAAAAACAGTTTGAACTGAGTGAAGCTCAGTGGGAAGACTGGCAGGCTCAGTTGGCGGAAAAGCTGAAGGACCCTGTCAAACGGCGTGCGTGGGAGTTAGCTGAGGAAGGTAGGGAGCTTGTCTTTGCTGAGAAGCGATTCGATGAAGGTATTCAGAAACTCACCGAAGCTATGGCTCTGGATTCCGAGTATACCTTGCTGGTTGAAGGGGCTCGGAAGTTCAAAAGCGCTGAGCTTCGCAAAGGTCCGGTTAGGCTTACGCACGCGGTCAATCGGATTTTGTATCCTCGATTGAGGGAGCTTGGGTTCCGTCAACAGGTTGGGGAGGATAGTCCAACGTGGAAAGAGGGTACGATGCAGGTTCGCACCAGTTCGCAAGGGCAGGAAGGTGTAGTGTACATGGGGCGCACGAAGTTTGGCAAGAGATTTGGTCTGAGTGTATGGAGGCATAGGAGCAATGGTGAAGTTGAGTACCTCAATTTGAGTACTGTCGGGCTCGATGATGAATCTCTTTGTTATCTGAATCAGGAGGAAGCAAATGCAGTGCTTGAGCGAGTAGCAACGGCATTCGAAGGTCCAATTCTCGCTTGGTTGGATGAGGATGGGTAGCTATATATAGGTGGTTTGTCGGCAAGTTGATTGAGTGCGCCCAACGATAGGTCGAACCAGGCATTCATTATGGTGAGGGACGAGCCATAATCCTGGTTCACATGGACCAACAGTGTTTCAACATTTACAAATTATGAAAGTCATGATTCCGGGGTTTGATGGTTTGGTCGTTGAAAATTTCGTCGAAAATGTGCAGGCAATAAAAAAATGAACAGCTAACATTCTACTGCTGCGGACTCGGTTCCCTCGCCGCAGAGTAGTGCGATATACATAAGAACCGGATGATAGGACGGCTAATATGCAAAGATATTACGACATGTTACGAATTGTAATGACGTTATTGTTAACCCTTTTCGTTATTGGGTGTGCAACTACTCCGAATAAACCATATTCTGGACCCGGGTTTCCCAATGGCTTTTCGATTATTTCTGAATCCAATCCAACCCTTGCGCTGGAACTGCAGAAACTGCCTGAGCTACAAGATGGAATATCTCTGTCAGAACATAGGGCACTGGAAATTCTCGCACAAATATATGCAGACAACCAAGCATCTTTTGATAGTGTATTCGTTCAGATGGCCGCCACAGGCATTCCTCGTGTAAGAAAGTACTGCACGCCTTTGCAGGCCTTTTATTGGTTGGCTGAAGACAATCAAGCAGATGTTATTGTTGATGTATTGAATAATTACTCGTTGGACACGCTTCTAGACAAGTCATGGAAGTTTTACCAGGTACCAGAGGACAAGGTAGCCGTCTTAGATGATGTTATTGAAAGCTTAAAGAATGAGAGCATGAAGGAGGATTACCGTGCTCGGCGCAAGAGGCTATCAGATGGAATGTTTAGGAACGAGATCGTGGTTGCATACAAGAGGAACAGGTCCAACTTCACAGAAGAAGGAAGGGCAACTATTGAGCGTCTGATCGATAAGCGGTGGGACGAATTTGGTGAGGTCGTAGACCGCCTTAATTCCCCGGCTCTAGTAGATTATTACGAACGAAAGCTGTTCCGATATGTTCATTGGAGCAACTTGCCACAACCATCTGTTTCTCCCCGCTACATATTCATGCACAATGAAGGAGAATGCGTGTCCATAACTGGATTTACAGTCCATTGCCTTGGAAGGGCTGGATATCCAGCGAGAGAATTGCGACTAGCGGGTCACAACGCGCCTTTTCACGCTGTCTGTTTATTCGAGGATGGTGGAGTGAAATATGTAATGGACAACGGGCGCCCAAAACCAGTAGGTATTTTTCCATACAGTGCGCTTTCTGGAGAGTGAGTGAAAGAAGAGCCATATTGGGTTGTGCTTTCTTTCGTTTGACCTCTACATCTCCTTGCTGTTAGGAGGTGAGGAACGGTTGTCTTAGGGCAAGGTATAGCCATTCACTGGTACTGACCCGGCCAAAAAGCGGCCAGGCCGCACAGTTCAATCGTTATGCTCACCTGTATATGGATAAAACATTATGACACCAAAAAAATAGCAGCATATATTGGAGCTGCCACATGGTTGCCACAGATAGCAACATGGATTTACAGAAGATTAGTGCAACCAATAGTTACCATTGTCCCTGATAACTACGCTACGCGGAAGTTGGTTTTACATCTTACGGACCAATATTTAAGAAAAGTGGGGCACGACCTTAAAAACAAAAACAACTTGATCAGAGACGAGTGCCCATCAGTCGCATCTGGAAAAGGGGGCGATCCTAAAAATAACGGAATGTCTAAAATAGGTATTTGATTGTTTGAGGTCGTCCCCATGTCCCCATGTCCACACATGTCCAAGGGGTGTGTGACTATATTGGCAATGATTCCGAAAAAGCCTTGACTTTTTCGGAATGGCGTCTAAAATAGTCGCCATGCGAAGATGTCTTGAAAAATATATTCAAAAAGATCTGAAAAACAAGATCATCCTGATTACCGGCCCAAGGCAGACAGGAAAAACGACACTGGCCAAAAGGCTGCAGGGAACGTATGACTATTTCAATTATGACAACGCCGAAGACCGACTGGGACTGCTGGAAAAGTCCTGGGATCGTTCCAAGGAACTCGTCATATTTGATGAACTTCACAAGCTGAAGAACTGGAAATCCTGGCTCAAAGGTATCTATGATACGGAGCGGATGCCTCCAGCTATTGTCGTAACCGGCAGTGCGAAGCTGGACACCTATCGAAAAGTCGGAGATTCCCTTGCCGGAAGATTTTTTCAATTCAGGCTCCACCCGCTCGATCTAAAAGAAATCCATAAAGAACATGACTCCCTGGGTCCCGAAAAGGATCTGGACCGCTTGCTGGAAATAGGTGGATTCCCGGAACCCTTTTTGGAAGGCGACCAGACTTATTACAATCGCTGGAAAAAGAGCCACCTGGATATCATCTTAAGACAGGACCTGATCGACCTTGAGAATATCCAGCAGATTTCCTCAGTGGAAACACTGATTCAATTATTAAAAAAGAGAGTGGGAAGCCCCTTATCCTACAGATCCCTCGCAGAAGATCTTCACTGCTCGGACAAGACCGTCAAACGATGGCTGAGCGTCCTGGAAACCTTGTATGTTGTTTTCAAGGTCACCCCGTTTCACAAAAATGTTTCCCGTTCACTCTTAAAGGCACCAAAGTACTATTTTTACGATACCGGTCAGGTTATGGGCGATCCGGGAACAAAACTGGAAAACCTTGTTGCATGTTCATTGTTGAAAGAGATCCATTTCAGGGAAGACTGCTTGGGAGAAGCGTGGAATCTGTATTACCTTAGAGATAAAGACGGAAGAGAAATTGACTTTTTGATTACTCAAAATGACGACCCTTCTCTCATGGTGGAAGTGAAATGGAGCGATGCAAATCTAAGTTCAAACTTTGCCTACTTTGAAAAATATTTCAATACAATAAAGAAGATTCAACTTGTCAAGGAACTCCATAGGGAAAAGACGTATCGGGGTGGGGCACAAATCCGGATGGCTCACAACTGGCTGGCCGAAGTGGGTTTGGAATAAGTGACGTATTTTCAAAACTCCGGGCTGCCGGACGGGCCGGGTCGGACCAAGGAAAGTGCTTGTCATCAGAAGGGAAAGACGTTGGAATGGGTCCGTTTTTGCCCTAGAATGATGTTTCCAACCTCCAAAACCCTATTCTAAAAATGGCGTCATATGCCGAGGGCTAACAGGCATTGAAACTTCAGCAGGATGATTATACAGTCATTCAGGTTTTCATAAAACACCCATCTCAATGGGTCGGGGTTTGATACATGGACAGCACCCGAAAGGGAATTCAGTACCGGCTCTATCTCATCATGGCCGCTATTTTCATGGTCATCATCATCGGGAGTACGGGTTATTTCATCATCTTCGGGGGAAGGCCCAAATTCATCGACTGCGTGTACATGACGGTGATCTCACTGACCACGGTGGGATATGGGGAAGTCCTTCAGGTGACCGGGAACGTTCCCGCCCAGATTTTCAGCATGCTGCTCATCACATTCGGGATGGGCGTGATCCTGTACGGAATCAGCACCTTGACGGCACTGACCGTGGAGGGGGAAGTGTCCGGCATGATCAGGAGAAAAAAAATGGAGAAAAAGATCGCCAAGTTGTCTCATCATTTCATCGTTTGCGGGGGCGGTGAGACAGGCCGACATGTGATCCGAGAGCTGATCACCAACAAGGAGAAAATCGTCCTGATTGAAAGTGACGACCATCGAATCGAAGTATGCAAGGAGATCGCCCCGGACATCCTCTACATCCAGGGGGATGCCACGGAAGACACGGTCTTAATAACGGCCGGCATCAAAAATGCCGCCGGCATCATCGTGACCCTGCCCAACGACAAGGATAACGTGTATGTGACCATGACGGCCCGCATGCTGAAACGGGAGATCCGCATTATCGCCCGCATGGTCGATCCGAAGATCGAACCGAAACTCAGGAAAGCCGGGGCCGACGGTGTCGTCTCCCCCAGTTTCATCGGCGGCCTTCGAATGGCTTCCGAGATGATTCGACCCACCGCTGTCACCTTCCTCGATAAGATGCTGCGGAGTAAAGAACTCATTCTGAGAATCCACGAGGTGACCATTTCGCCCGGTTCTCACCTTTCCGGTAAGACCATCAAGGAGTCCGGGCTCAAAGACAAATACGATCTTCTCATTCTGGGCTTCCAGGAAAAAGGATCCCAGGAAATCAAATTCAACCCTTCACCGGATATGCGCCTTGATGAGGGGACGACGCTCATGGTCATGGGGGAAGTGGACAAGATCGCAAAGGCAAGGGCTGCTGCCTGATTCTCATTTCTGAATTGGGGGAAGGGGGCGCTCTTTGCGCTGGGACGCAGACAGCCTGCCATGCGTGACCCTTTTTGTCCAACCACGCCCACTTTCTTTTCCGCACCGGGACGGAGCCACTCTCCAGACTCATGAGACGCCTGCTGGCGGGTTATTGTTGTTGGGTTTCACCACTGTCACAGTCCGTGCTGACGCACGGCCGGCCCGCGCCAGGACCGACTGCAGCTTACCGCCGGTGTCAGCCATTCTGTTTTTCTGGCTGTCCTCAGATAAGCATAGTATCAGTGCAAATGACTATTCTGCTGACTGCAAGTAAATTATCTCGTTGTTTTCTCTTGACATAGTATAAGTGAAATCTGTTGCAGTTTGTAAAAATGAATCTCAAAAGATGAGAGGCCGTTACTCGTCTTTTGCAGAAGTTGGTTAACCTATTCTACCAATAAAGGGGGCTGCGGTAATGAGTACACCTGAGCGAGTTCGTTTAGTTGCGCCTTGTGGTATTGATTGTGGAATATGTGAGTTATATATTTGTAAAGATAATCAACAATTAATGGAGTATTTACTCTCTAAAGGCATCTCGAGAGCAAAATTACCCTGTGTCGGCTGTCGAGACCTACAGGGGAATTGCCCTGTGATTGGCAGTCAGTGTGCCTCGTATGCGTGTGTCACCAAGAAAAATGTTGAGTTTTGTTTTCAGTGCAGCGATTTTCCTTGTTCAAAATTGCATCCATCGGCAGACCGGGCAGATGTCCTTCCGCATAATCTCAAGGTATTTAATTTATGTACGATTCAACGAGATGGCGTAGAAGGGTTTATCGAAAGATCACCTGACATCAAGAGAACATATTACAAAGGGAAAATGGAAATTGGAAATGGCCCTCAACTCTGAGAATGACAGTATTGACGTTGTCATGATGCTAGTTATTTAGCCCAGTAAGATACTAGAATAACCACACAAAAAAGGGCATGTAGGGACATGATATCTTTTCAGCGATACCGGTCGAAGAAGGGCTCAAGACGCACTCGGAACTCGTCCGCGAACTCTATTCCACCGAATCGCCATCGACCGGATCGGACAGGGGGGCATGGATGATTCAATGAACGAATAGTGGTACTGTTTGCATAAAACTCGCGATGCTCCCACCTTCAACCAAGCAAGGAGACCGATGCCCGGAGCCGTGCGGCTGGATGCCCCCATGACATTGCACCATGGGATTGTTCGGGCATCGAGTGCGGCGATGAGGACCGCGAGGGTTTCGCGGCCCGGATACCCCCGGTATTGCCAAACCCCAACCGATCATTGATCGCCACCCAAAAATCAACCGCACCCGCAAAATAAATCTTGACAGGAGTTGAAAAGAATTATATCGGATAAAAAAGATCCGATTAGTACGATTTAAGGGGAAAGCTTATGCGCTTGACGCGTGCGGGAGAATATGCCGTTCGGACCATCCTCTGGATGGCCGGCAAGGACAAGGGCCGGTTGGTGGGCAGGCGGGAGATCGCATCGGAGATGGAAATTCCGGAGCCGTTTCTGGCCAAGATCGCCCAACAGCTTGCCAAGGCAGGGTTCATCGAGATTGTGCAGGGGCCAAGGGGGGGATTTCGTCTACGGGTGTCGCCTGAAGCGTTGACCCTCCTCGATGTGGTGGAAGCGGTGGAGGGGGAGATCTTTCTCAACGATTGCATCATGAATCCCGATTCCTGCCGCAGGAGTCCCTATTGCGCCGTCCACCGGGTATGGGAACAGGCCAGAACTCAGCTCCGGCAATGCCTCCGGAGCGCGACGTTTGCGAACCTGCTGGATGAAGGGACATGCGCCCGCCCTTTGCCGGACAATACCCGTTGATGAAGGGATGCCAAGGCATCAAGGATAAGCCGTCAACCATATCAGGGGATTGGGCAAGGAGGTATACCGATGGATGTACTGCTGTTGTCGAGACTCCAGTTCGCCGCGGCCACGGCCTTTCATTTTCTGTTTGTGCCGCTCACGCTGGGGCTGTCTGTCCTGGTGGCGGTCATGGAGACCCGCTATGTGCGCACCGGAGAGGCGATTTACCTCAGAATGGTCCGGTTCTGGGGCAAGATCTTTCTCATCAATTTCGCCATCGGCGTGGTGACCGGCATCACTCTGGAGTTCCAGTTCGGCACCAATTGGTCGCGCTATTCCGAGTTTATGGGAGACATTTTCGGGTCCCTGCTGGCCATCGAGGCCCTGGGGTTCTTCTTTCTGGAGTCCATCCTCTTGGGCGTCTGGATATTCGGCTGGAATAAGATCTCCAAACGGGCTCACGCCATCGTCATGTGGCTCATCGCCTTTGCCTCCACCGGTTCGGCGGTGTGGATCCTGACCGCCAACGCCTGGATGCAGCACCCCGTAGGATATGTCATCCGCAACGGGCGGGCCGAACTGGAGAGCTTTGCCGCGGTGGCCTTCAACCAGTTCGCGATCCTCATGTTTTTCCACACCGTGGGGTCCGCCTACATCCTGAGTGCATTTTTTGTGATGGGCATCAGTGCCTACCACCTTCTCAAAAGGCAGCACGTCGAGTTCTTTACAAAATCCTTTCGCATGGCCCTGGTCATGGGGCTCCTCTCCTCCTTTTTCGTGATCTTCGAAGGCCATTTACACGGAGGTGATCTGGCCCGGACCCAGCCGACCAAGCTGGCTGCCATGGAATCCCACTGGGAAACCACCCGCAACGCGCCCATCTATGCCTTTGCCGTTCCCGATGAGAAAAACGAGAAAAACCGCCTTGAAATCGGACCCATTCCCGGCATGCTGAGCCTCCTGTCATTCCACCGCACCGATGCCGAGGTCAAGGGGCTCAAAGACTTTGCGCCCGAGGAGCGGCCGCCGGTGCTGATCAGTTTTGCCTCCTTCCGGATTATGGTGGGCCTGGGATTCTATTTCGCCCTGGCCACCCTCGTGGGCTGGTTCCTGCGAAAACGGCTGCCGGAAAACCGCTGGTACCTGAAATTGATGCTGTTTTCGATTCCGCTGCCCTACATTGCGGCGGAACTGGGATGGACTCTGGCCGAGGTGGGCCGCCAACCCTGGATCGTTTACGGTCTCATGAAAACCGCCGATGCGGTCTCACCCGTTGCCGCCTCCCAGGTGGCGGTGAGCCTGACGGCCTTTGTTCTGGTCTACGGTCTGTTGGGGACCGTGGGGTACTGGCTCATCATCCGCGATGTGAAACAGGGGCCATCTGTCGGTTGACCGCGTGCGGCGCCCTTTTCCTCGCAACCCTGCCCGGGATGTGGAGCCCCGGATCGGGAGAGTGCAAACGGGACCAGCGGCACCGGCGTGCATGTCCGATGAACGTGGCGGGCGGGTCGGCAATGGCAAAAGCCAATAAACAAGGGGGTAATGAAAATGGATCTTGAAGCCATCTGGTATTTTCTCTGGGTCCTGCTGTGGGCCGTCTATTTTGTCACCGACGGTTTTGATCTTGGGATGGGGATTCTTCTGCCTTTCATCTCCAAAAACGATACGGAAAAACGGGTGATCTACAATGCCGCCGGCCCCCTCTGGGGCGGAAACGAGGTCTGGCTCATCACCGCCGGGGGCGTCACCTTCGCGGCGTTTCCTCTGGTGTATTCCGTCATGTTCAGTTCCCTGTACTCCGCCCTCATGCTCGTGTTGTTTGCACTGATTCTGCGGGGCGTTTCCTTCGAGTTCCGGGGCAAGGTGGACAGCCCGGGATGGAAAAAGATCTGGGACGGCGGTCTGTTCATCGGCAGCCTGGTACCGGCCTTGCTCCTGGGGGCGGCCTTCGCAAACATCTTCAGGGGGATTCCCATCGACGGGCAAGGAGTGTATCACGGGACCCTTTTCACCCTGCTCAATCCCTACGGGCTCTTGGGAGGTGTCCTCTTCGTGTCTTTGGTGGTGGTCCACGGGGCCATCTGGTTGGCCATCAAGAGCGATGGACCCCTTCATGAAAGGGCCGTGAATACAGCCAAGGGGGCATGGCCTGTGCTGCTCGGAGTGGCCGTGCTTTTTCTGGCGGCTTCAGCCATCTACACAGAGATTTATGAAAACTACCTGGCTCATCCCATCCTCTTTGTCTTCATTCTCATCACCGTTCTGGCCCTGCTGGGCATCCGCTATTTTCTGGCGAAAAGGACCTACTGGAAGGCCTGGTTCGCTTCGGCCGCAACCATCGCGGGGGCCTGCTTCTACGGTTTCATCGGTCTGTTTCCCCGGATGTTTCCTTCCAGCCTGAACCCGGATTTCACCCTCACGGCCTACAATTCAGCATCCAGTCCTCTGACGCTCAAGATCATGCTGGCGCTGGCCCTGTTATTCGTGCCGATTGTCCTGATCTATCAGGGATGGGCCTACAACCTCTTCCGGGGCAAAGTCGAGCCGGATGATCTGCTCAGGGAGGAGGCGTATTGAACAGGGTCGTCCATCCGGCCCTTGTCCCGTTCAATGCGAGGCCGGCGGTGTGATTGCAACCCTCGCCTCGTTTTGCTGTTGCTCCCCGACCGGTCGAATGCATCAGGAGACGCGCCCCTGGTCCTGCCTCCGGTGGAGCCGTGATCTCTGACAACGGACCGCCGGCGCGGGAGCTTGCCGTTCAGAAATTGAAGAAGCGCCAAGATACCCCCAGTGCCAGAGAGCTTGGGGAGAGCATGACAGACGTGGCAAAATTACTGGAGCTTACCCAACCGGTCCTCTGCCGGCGTTCTGGACGATCCTGTCTTCGCTGAGTCATGCCTCTACCGGCCAAGACTTCCCTTTACCCTCCCGGCTCTTTCCGCTATTCTTAACCGATGAATTTTCCGGCCCTCGCGTCGAGGGCCGATTCCCGCTCTTCCATGGATGGGGGTATGATGTCTTTTTTCAGGTCAAACGGCCCGAGGTCGATTTCCGGAGCGACGTCTTTCATGGGACGGATGTCGCTCCTTCAGGGCGTTCTCGTTTTTGCACTGGTCTTTCTCTTCACTCCGGTCCACGCGGATCGGCCGTTTCCAAAGCCCCGGGGGCCGGTCAATGATTTCGCGGAGGTCATTCCACCTGCGGACGAGCAAAAGATCGAGGCCGTGGTTCGGGAGCTGTTTGACAAGACGGGCATTCCCGTGGTCGTGGCGACCATGCCCGACATCGGCGGGGCCGAGTACAACGAGTATGCCAATCGGCTCTACCAGGCCTGGGGGATCGGAAAGAAGGGAGAAGACAAGGGGGTGCTCCTCTTTGTCACGGTCAAGGAACGGAAGATGCGGATCGAGGTGGGCTACGGGTCGGAGGGGGTGATTCCGGACGGGCTCGCCGGGGAGATTCGGGACCGGTACATGGTCCCCTATCTTCGAAAGAACGACTACGGAGCCGGCCTCCTGAACGGGGCCGCGGCCGTGGCCGCGGTCCTGGCCCGGCACGAGGGGGTGGAACTCACCGGAGAGTCGGCGGCCCCGGTGGATCGAGACAGCGGTGGAGGTGTGGCTGTCTTGCCTCTGATCCTGTTCATTCTGATTTTCCTCCTGGTGTTCCGGGGACGCGGCGGGGCCTGGCTGCTCCTTCCTCTTTTGATGGGCGGCGGTTCACCGGGCGGCGGCCGGAGCGGCTTCGGCGGCTTTGGCGGCGGGTTCGGAGGTTTCGGCGGTGGAATGAGCGGCGGGGGCGGAGCCGGCGGGGGCTTCTGAGGCCCGCGGGCGGAAGGCGTGAACCGCCGTGCTTTTCACGCGGGTACTGCGTGATCAAGGCCCCGCACGCAGGCCCGGTTCACGAACGGGCGGGGCATGGCCAAGGAGGGCGGATGGCTGGATATCCGAAACAACCGGAGGAGATCTTCGATGCATTCACCGGGGACGTCAAGGCGGTCTTCGGAGACGACCTGGTGGGCATCCTGCTTTACGGGAGTGCGGCGGGCGGGGATTACCGTCCCGGCCGATCGGACCTGAATTTCCTGATCGTGCTGACCGAGAACGGGATCGATCGGCTGGACGAGGCATTCGACGTGGTACGGCAATGGGGTAAGCGACGGGTGGCGGTGCCCCTGTTCGTCACCGAACCCTATGTCCTCGGTTCCCTCGACGTCTTTCCCATCGAGTACCTGGACATGCAGCGACGTCACGTCTGCGTCTACGGCCGGGATATCCTGGAGGGGGTCGCCTTCGACCCGGAGCACGTCCGGCTTCAGTGTGAGCGGGAGATCAAGGGAAAGCTCCTTCTGCTTCGTGAAGGGTTTCTGAAGACCGCCGGACATGGCGGAAGACTGAAGGATCTCATCACCGCATCTCTTCCCGCCATCGGGGCCATTTTCGAGGCCCTGTTCTTTCTCAAGGGCCGCGACATCCCGAAGACGAAACGGGCCGTTCTTCAGACCGGATGTGCCATGCTTCAACTCGACACGGCGTTGTTCGATGATCTGGCGGATGTACGGGAAGGGAAGAAGAGCCCTTCAAAAGACCGGTTGAGGACCCTGTTCAGGGAGTACCTTCGGGAGGTGCGAAAACTGGCGATGATCGCCGATACATGGGGAGGTTGAGAAAACGGACATGAAAAAGGGAATTCTGATCCTGTTGGGAATCCTGATCCTGGTGGTGGCGGTGCCTTTTTTTTACCTGAAAGGCACGTACAACAGCCTGGTGACCATGGACGAGCAGGTCAATGCGTCCTGGGCTCAGGTGGAAAACCAGCTCCAGCGACGATACGATCTCATTCCCAATTACGTGGAGACCGTCAAGGGGTATGCGGCCCACGAAAGGGAGGTCTTCATTGACGTCACCGAGGCCCGCTCCAAGGTCGGGGGGGCCACGGGGGTCAACGAAAAGATCGAGGCCAACAACCAGCTTTCGTCGGCCCTGGCGCGTCTGCTGGTGGTGGTGGAGCGGTATCCCGAACTCAAGGCCAACGAGAACTTCATTCGGCTTCAGGACGAGCTCGCCGGCACGGAGAATCGGATCGCCGTGGAACGAATGCGTTACAACGAGGCCGTGCGCGCCTTCAATACTCGAATCCGGCAGTTTCCCACGAACATGGTGGCCGGGATGTTCGGGTTCGAGAAGGCCGAGTTCTTCCAGGTGCCCGAGGAGGCCAAGACCGTACCGGCGGTCAAGTTCTGATGGGGGCCGCGAATCGGATTCACGAAAAAAGGTGAGCGCAATGGAGGAACGGCGGACATGATCCCGAAGTCCAGAGGCATCGTCCCGATCCTCGGAGGACTCCTCATGTGGGTCTTCGTGGCATCCTGCGGCGGCGGGGCCTACCGTGCCTACAATGTTTCTCTGAGTCCGGACGCTCAAGGGGCGGAGGAGGCCTTTCAGTCGGGGGAGTACAGTCGTGCCCTGGAACTCTACGGCCGTGCCCTGAAAGGATACGAGGCCGAAAAGAACGATCTGGGGGTCCTGCTCTGCCTGGAGAGGACCGGATGGATTCAGCGTGAACTGGGGGAATACGGCCGGGCCATGGAGGCCTATCGCAGGGCCTATCCCCTGGGAAAGAGACTGCACGGGGATGCAGCGGAAATCGACGCCGGCCTGGGGGATGTGTACCTCTTCTCCGGGGATTCGGATCGTGCCCGGACCCACTACCTGCGGGCCTTGAATGCCCTGGATGGGTTTGTGTTTCAGACCTCCTACGACAGCCCTCCCGGCGCGGATGAGATCGCGGAGATGGTCCGCAAGGTCAAGGCGATCATCCACGCCAGGGACAACCTGGGGACCCTTCACTACTTCGCCGGGGAGTACGACGCGGCCCTGGAGAATTTGCACGCGGCGGACGCCTTGATCGACCGGGTTCTCCTGGTGGCAAGGCATTCGTTGTACAGCATGTACTTCAGGCCCCCGCCCGACCTCTACGAGGGGATCGGGTTCTGCCGGACCATGATGGGGGCCGTGTACGGGGAGATGGGTCGCCTGGACGAGGCCCGGGAACAGTTCGACGCCGGGCGCAGGGCCTTTGTCACCGCGAACCGGCAGTACGGTCTCATGATCAACCGGGCCCTTCGGTTCAAGGTGGAGTGGCTCCCCGTGGCGGCTAGCCTGGGCGAGGCCGAGTTCGCCGAGGTGGAGGCCCTCCTGGATGAGGCCGAACAGTTCGGGGCCCTGGAGGTGGTCTGGCGGGTCTGTTTCGAGCTGGGTCGCGCCATGTCCCGCGCGGGAAGAAACCATGAGGCCCGGGAATACCTGACGCGGGCCGTCGAGTCCCTGGAGATGACCCGGGCCCGGCTGCGGGAAGACACGGTCAAGATGATGTTTGCGGCCTCGGTCCAAGACGTGTACACGGAGATGATCGAACTCCTGTTCACCATGGGGGCGCTGGAAGAAGGATTCGATTACCTGGAGCGGGCCAAGGCCCGGGCCTTTCTGGACATGCTGGGCGGCCGGTCCCTGCGTGCGGCCGCCGGGGTGGATGAGCTGCTCGTTCAGAAGGAACGGGAACTCCAGGAGCGGATCGACGCCCTGGTCCTGAAGCTGAGGATGATGAGGGGCCCGGAGCGAAAGACGGCGTTCGACGAATATCGCCGGCTCATTCAGGAAAGGGCCCGTGTCCTGGAGTCCATCAAGGACCAGAGCCTGGAGTACGCCTCCACCGCCACGGTGACCACGGTTCCGGCCCAGCGGATCGCCGCCCGCCTGGACCATGGGACGGCCCTGGTGTCCTATTTCGTGGGGAAGAACCGGGTCCTGATCTGGGTGGTTCACAGGGACGGGATCTCTGCGACATCCGGAGAGATGGGAGCCGATGACCTCTCGAACACGGTGACCGAGTACCGGGAGGCCGTGGCCGCCCGCCGGGCCCTTCCGGTGGAGGAACTGGGAAAGGTCCTTTCCGCTCTGCTCCTCGATCCCGTGAGGGAGTGGATCGAGGGCGCGGACCGTCTCTTCATCGTGCCCAGCCGGGCCCTTCACCATCTCCCTTTCAGCACCCTTCCCGTGGCCCGGGACCGCTACCTGGTCCAGGACCACACCATCCGCATGCTGCCCAATGCATCGAGCCTCCTCTACCTGGACAAGGAGGTCACGGACGACACGGAGCGGATTCTCGCCATGGGAAACCCGGCCCGGTCCGACGGGTCCGCTGACCTGGTCTTTGCCGAGAAAGAGGTGTCCGCCGTTGCAGGCCGTTTTCCCCGGCCCGAGGTTCGAACCGGGGCCGACGCCACGGAGTCGGCGCTCAAAGAGGGCGAACTGGTGGGACGGGGAGTCCTCCACATCGCGGCCCACGGACACTATGATCGCCGGGAGCCCCTCAAGTCGGCCCTCCTGCTGTCGCCCGATGGGAAAAACGACGGGAACATGGAGGTGGTGGAGGTCTTCGCCCTTCGAATGAATCCCCGGCTCGTGGTCCTGAGCGCATGTGAATCGGGAATCGGGTCCCTGGAAGGGGGAGACGAGATGCAGGGGCTCAACCGCGCCTTTCTCTATGCCGGGGCGGGCGGCGTGCTGGCCAGCCTCTGGAGCGTATCGGACGAGTCCACATACCACCTCATGGACCGGTTTTATCGGGAACTGGCCGAGAGGCCGGCCGCCGAGGCCCTTCAGCGGGCCCAGCTCGACGTCATGGAATCGTATCCCGAGCCGTTTCACTGGGGGGCCTTCTACCTGACCGGGTCCGTGGGTCCCTGAGCGCGCCGGTTTCATCAAAGGGGCGCCTGTGTGATTCCGGGCCCTTCGCGTTTTTCGCGCAGAGAAACCAGGAAAACCTTTTCTCGCGCAGAGCCGCTGAGACGCTGAGAAAACACGTTTAGAAAGGTTAGAAAAACAGGGACCTTTGATCAATGAAGATAGTTATCTATATGTTTTCTCTGCGCCTCCGCGCCTCTGCGCGAGAAAGGGTCTTTTTGCAAGGCCATCCGCTCGCGGCCGTTTCTCTCCGGAGTGTGTCGGGCGGATCAACGATTTCGAGCCGCCGCCTTCGGGGGCGTGCTTGACACGATAGAGGTCGATGCTATCATGGGCCTTCGGCTCGTTGGATAACGGCTTAGAGACGAAACCAGAACAGCGTGTCGAAAATCCGATGTTCACAGGCCGACTCAACATGCCCGGATGCAAGGCGTGCGAAATCCCGAGGAATGAGGCGTACAAGTCCGTACGCCGCGTGACGAGGGATGAGCAAAACGCAGCAGATGGGCGTCTTTCAACGGCCTGATAAGGATCCGGTATGCCGCAGGGAATGCACACCACAGGAAAGGCCGCGCTCTGGACATGGCTGGTGCTGGCCATGCTCGCCCTTCCGGTCTCTGCACACGCTGCGGAAGGGGTGATGCTGACCGTGTCGGGCAAGGTGGGCATCCTCTCGTACGGGGCGAGCCAACCGTGCAAGAGCGGCCTTCGCATTCGACCCGGGAACACGGTGGTGAGCCTGGGAGGCCGGGCCTCGGGCATGCTGGAGGACGGTCGCGTGTTCAAGGTGGGTCAAGGGGAGTCCTTTGATGTGCCGGGCGATCGCGCCTCCGGCCCGGCCGGCGCCCTGGCATCGCGATTCATGGACACCATTCGGGAGACGGTGTCGCGGGGAAGGGTCTCCGCGGTCCAGGGGGCGGCACGAGACCAGAGGGAACTCCGTCTCGTCTACCCCCACAACGCCCATATCCTGCCCGGGGAGGTCCGTTTCGAGTGGGAAGGAATGGAGGGCGTGGAACGGGTGATGATCACGGTGACGTGTCCATCCCCCATCTACCGGGAGACGTTCATCTCCTCACCCGGCGAGACCGGGGCCCTTCTGCCCCGGGAGGCCCCGCCCCTGATTCCCGGGGTCCGGTACTACTGGAGGATCCAGGGAATGGAGGGCCTGGAGACCGGATCCTCCGCCTCGGCACTGACCTGGTTCACGGTGCTGGAGCCGGACCGGATTCGGGAGATGGAGTCCGCCCTGGGCGCGGTGGATGTCATGGATTACCTCGATGAACCGGATCGGGATCTCATTCGGGCCGGGCTTCTCATCTCCTATGGCCTGTACCATCGTGCCGCCGGTCTTCTGAAGACGTCTCTGGAGCGTTTCCCGGAGGACCCGGGCATGAAAGAGCTTCTGGGCGGCCTCCTGTTGAAGATGAACAAGATCGAGGAGGCGAACGCCGTCCTCTAGCCCCCTCCGGCTGCGGGCCGGTTCGAAAGGCCGCCATGGGCATCCCGTCTTCTTTCGAGTCCCTGCCCCCTCTCTCCCTGAAGGAGAAGGAGCGATACCGGCGGCAGATCATCCTTCCCCAGGTGGGCGAGGAGGGGCAGCAGCGGCTCAAGGCGGCCCGCGTGTGTGTCGTGGGCCTTGGTGGCCTGGGTTCCATATCGGCCACGGCCCTGGCCGCCACGGGCGTGGGCACGCTTCGAGTGGTGGACCGGGACCGGGTGGAGCTGGGGAACCTGAACCGCCAGACGGCCCACTGGACGGCCGACCTGGGAAGGCCCAAGACCGAATCGGCCCGCGAGAAACTCCTCGCCCTGAACCCGGAGATTCACGTGGATGCCGTGGCCTTGGACGTGAGTTCGAAGAACGCCGAGGAGGCGGTGGGCGACTGCTCCCTCATCCTGGACGCCACCGACAACCTGGCCGTTCGAAAGGCCCTCAACCGCGTCTCCGTATCCCGGGGAATCCCCTTTATCTATGGCGGCGTGGAGGGGTTCAGCGGTATGGTGACCACCCTGGTCCCGGGTTCGTCTCCCTGCCTGGAGTGCCTCTTTCCGGGAGAAGACCCCGATGCCGGACGGGAGATCGGCGTCCCCGGGCCCATGCCCGTCGTGGTGGCTTCCCTTCAGGCCCTGGAGGCGGTCAAGCTGATCCTCCGAATCGGCCGCCCGCTGGCAGGACGTTTGCTTCTGATTCGGGCCCTGGACATGACCTTCCGGGAGGTCCGGATGGATCGACAAAACCCCCGCTGCCCGGTCTGCGGTCCGGCACCGATGAAGACGACATGAGCGGAGACACGCTGGACATCGTGGTGAACGGCTTCAGGGAGACCGTGGAAGAAACCACCACCATCGCCCGACTGGTGGCGGAACACGGAGAAGGGGACGTTCACCTGATCGTGGAGAGAAACGGGCGCTTCGTTTACCCCCAGGCCTATGAGACGACCCGGGTGGAGCCGGGCGACGAGATCGAACTGGTGCATCCCGACTTCGGTGGCTGAAACGCCGCGAATGGCCGGTCCGATCCCTTTCACATCAACGCGAACAACGCAGGAGCAGGACATCATGGAGACAGGCTTTCCGAATCTGTTCAAACCCATGGTCATCAACGGGATGGAACTCAAGAACCGAATCGTCATGACCGCCATGCACCTGGGGTATACCCCCGAGGGAGAGGTCACGGACCGGTTGGTGGACTTCTACGCATTGCGGGCCAAGGGGGGCGTGGGCCTCATTGTGGTGGGGGGGTGTCCGGTGGACGAGACCGCGGGCATGGCCTCCATGATCGCCCTTCACCATGACCGGTTCATTCCCGGGCTCGCGCGCCTGGTCTTCGCAGTACAGACCGAAGGGGCCAAAATCGCGGCCCAGCTCTACCAGGCGGGCCGGTACACCCACAGCGCCATGATCGGAGGGAAAAAGCCCTTCTCCGCCTCCGCCGTCCGGTCCACGTTCACGGGGGAGGTACCGAGGGCCCTGGAACTCTCGGAGATCCCCGGGGTCCAGGACCGGTTCGCCGAGGCGGCAATCCGGGCCAGGACGGCCGGATTCGACGCGGTGGAGATCCTGGGAAGCGCAGGGTATCTCATCAGCCAGTTTCTCTCGCCCGTGACCAACCTGCGCGAGGATGAGTACGGCGGGTCCCTGGAAAACCGCATGCGGTTCGGCGTGGAGGTGGTGGAAAAGGTCCGGGCCGCCGTGGGGCCCGATTATCCGATCATCATGCGCCTGGCGGGAAACGATTTCATGGAGGGGGGGAACACCAACCGGGAGGCCCGCCTGTTCGCCTCGGTCCTGGAAAAGGCCGGGGTGGACCTGTTCGACGTCACCGGGGGGTGGCACGAGACCCGGGTGCCCCAGCTCTCCACCTTTGTCCCCCGCAAGGCCTTCGCCTACCTGGCCCAGGGGATCAAGTCGGCCGTGTCCGTACCCGTGGTGGCGAGCAACCGGGTGAACGATCCGGCCGTGGCCGAGGAGATCCTGCGGCACGGCGAGGCCGACCTGGTCACCGTGGCCCGGGGACTCATCGCCGATCCGTTCTTCCCCGCCAAGATTCAGGAGGGACGGGCCCACACGGTCTACCGGTGCATTGCATGCAACCAGGGGTGCTTTGATTCCATCTTCGCCCTTCGTCCCGCCGGATGCCTGGTCAACCCCATGGCCGGAAGGGAGGGGGAGATTCAGGTCGTGCCGGCGGATCAGCCCCGGACCGTCCTGGTGATCGGCGGCGGTCCGGCCGGAATGAAGGCCGCGGTCACGGCCGCGGAGCGGGGACACATGGTCACGCTGGCGGAAAAGGCGGACCGACTGGGCGGGCAGTTCCTCTTGAACCGGTATATCCCGGGCCGGGAAGAACTGGTCACGGCCGTGGACGACCTGGCCGCCAATCTCCATGCCTTGAAGGTGGAGATCCGCCTGGGCCGGGAGATCCTGCCGGAAGACGTCAAACGGATCGCTCCGGATGTGGTGATCGTGGCCACCGGGGCCAGGCCCATTCGACCGGGCATTCCCGGGGTGGACGGGGACAACGTGGTCTCGGCCTGGGACCTCCTGAAAGGGAGCGTGACCCTGGGGACGCGGGTGGTCATTGTGGGCGGGAACGCCCTGGGCCTGGAAACGGCCCTGACCGTGGCCCGGGAGGGGACCATCGGTCCGGAGGCCCTCTATTTCCTGGCGGCCAACCGGGCCGAGGACTGGGAGACCCTGGAGGGCCTCATGAACCGGGGGAACAAGGAGGTGACGGTCCTGGAGATGGACAAGAAGGCGGGTGTGGACATCGGCCCGTCCACGCGATGGACCGTCATGTCGGAACTGCGGCGGCTCGGGGTTCGGGTCCTCACCAAGACCCGGGCCCTGCGGTTCACGGACAAAGGCCTGGAGGTGGAAAAGGAAGGGGAATCCTCGTTCATCCCCGCCGACTCCATTGTCCTGGCCATGGGATCCGAGCCGGAGAACCGCCTGGCCCATGAACTGGAGGGCATGGTTCCGAAACTCCGCGTAGTGGGGGACGCCAACACCCCGCGAAACGCCCTGGAGGCGATTCGCGAAGGGTTCATGGCCGGACTTCGAGTGTAAGGGGTCTGTCCGAAAAACAACGCGCCCCAGCCGGGTTCATCCCTTCCGGTGGACCATGGCGGCCGAGGCCTGGGCCGTGGGCAGGATGCGGACCTGGCTCACGTTCACGTGCGCGGGGCGGGTGACGCAGAACAGGATGGCGTCTGCGATGTCCTTTCCCGTGAGGGGTTGGATCCCCTGGTAGGGTCCCTTGGCCCGGTCCCGGTCCCCGTGGAAACGGACCACGCTGAACTCGGTCTCCACCAGCCCCGGATCCACCGTGCTCACCCGGACGGGCGTGTCCACCAGGTCCATGAGCATCCCCTGGGTGAGGGCGTCCACGGCGTGCTTGGTGGCGCAGTAGACGTTCCCCCCGGGATAGACCTCGTGCCCGGCCACGGAGCCGAGGTTCACGATGTGGCCCCGCCGCCGCTTCACCATCCCCGGAATGACCGCACGGCTCACGTACAACAACCCCTTCACGTTCGTGTCGATCATCTCTTCCCAGTCCTCGGGGCTCCCCTCGTGGAGAGGGTCGAGCCCGCGGCTCAGGCCGGCGTTGTTGATCAACAGATCGATGCGGGCCCAGTTGCGGGGAAGGGATGCGATCATCTCGTCCACGGCCCGGCGGTCCCGCACGTCCAGGGCTACGCCGTGGCAGGGGGTTCCGTGGCGGCCCAGGGACTTACAGAGCCGCTGAATCCGGTCGCTACGCCGGGCCGCCAGGATCAGGCCGGCCCCTTCCCGGGCGAAGCTCTCGGCGCAGGCCCGTCCGATGCCGGACGAGGCCCCGGTAATGAGTGCGATCTTTCCTTGAAGCAGTCCCATGGTTCCTCCGAATCAAGAAACGTTGTTGTCCCAGTGATGGAGTCGAAAAGGCCCGGAATCCGGCCGGCCGGCCCGTTGGTTCTACGGCTTGAGGAGGATATTCCAGATGTCGCGGGTGATCTTCCAGGCCCCGTCCGGCTGCTTTTTGAGGACCATCAGATAGTGTCCGGCGACATTTCCGGCGGCGCCGCCCGACTTGGGTGTGTCCCCCCGGTTCCAGTCGCCGGTCAGGAATGCCCAATCGCCGCACAACTGGATGTCGCCGGTCTTGAGTTCAAACGTTGAACTCACCCGGGTGAAGAATCGCTCATAACGCTCTTGAATGTTCTCCCGGCCGATAAGGGCCGGTTCTCCGGGCGGCATCCACACCGCGTGAGGGTCGAGGAGTTCGGCGATGGCCCGGGCATCTCCGTTGCCGTAGGCGGCGTTGAAATCGAGTCTCACCCTGTCAATGGCGGCCTTCTCCTGTTCGGCGGGCGCATGTCGGCCCATGGTGGTGTCGCGCAGGCGGACGGCCTCGATGACGGCCAGTTCACGCATGAGCACGTAACCGATCCGGGGCTCTTTCTCCATGAGATCGGTGACGGCATCGAGGTCCAGTTCGATGACGTCGGTCTCGTGTTGAATGATGACATCGGCAACGATCGGAAATCGATTCAGGAATTCGGTCTCGCCGATGACGGCCTGCCCGGACAGGGTGGTGACGAGGCTCCCGTTGACCCACACCTCGATCGGGCCTTCCATGACGATGAAGAGCTTTTCCAGGGTCTGACCGGCCTTCGTGATCCGGGTTCCGGGTGTGACGCGCCGCAATGTGGCGGCGGATTTCAGGGCATCCCGGTCCGAGTCGGTCAGCCCCGCGAACAGGTTGACCCGGGACAGGGCCCGGGACAGGGCACTGTCGGCGGTCTCCTGTGCCGGGAGCATGTTCCCCCACGCAAGGAGTCCGAACATCACGACCGCGGTTGTCGCCCACAAGCGGGGTTTTCTTCCGGCAGACATCTTCCCTTCTCCTTTTTCTCTTCCCATGATAGGAGGTTGAACTCTTGGCAGGATCATACTCGGATGGATGGTTGTGTGTCAATTCTGGACATTATCCATCCCACGGATGAAAATCATGCATACCCCGTGAACGGTCGAATCCCATTGAACGGAGAACCGCTGTGCTGCTGAATGTCTTTTTGTGCCTCATCGGCTTTTTTCTGCTCTACTACGGCGCGGAGTGGCTCGTCAAAGGATCATCCAGCCTGGCCCGAAGCCTCGGAGTCACCCCGGTGGTCATCGGCCTGACCGTGGTGGCCTTCGGCACGTCCGCCCCGGAATTCGTGGTCAGTCTGGTCTCCTCCATTCAGGGAAAGAGTATGATCGCCATAGGCAACGTGGTGGGGAGCAACATCTGCAACATCGCCCTGGTCCTGGGCATGGCCGCGCTGTTTCAGCCCATCACCTGCCATTCGTCCGTGGTGCGGCGGGACATCCCCATCATGCTGGCCGTGTCCGCCTATCTCCTGGTCCTCAGTCTGAACAACACCCTGGGCCGAATCGAGGGGGCCACCCTCTTCGGGGGGATCATCCTCTACACCCTCTTCAACTATGCCGCTGCCAGGAGGGAGGCCCGGGCCGGGGCGAGTGAAGACGAGGTCCTGGCCGAACTGGGAGTGGAGGAGGTGGCGGTTGTGGCGTCCAGGGGGCGGCAGGTCGTTTTCATCCTTGTGGGGATCCTGGGAGTGGTCTTCGGGGCCCAGCTCGTGGTGGACTCGGCCGTGGTGATCATGAAGGTCCTGGGCGTGAGCGAGAAGTTCATCGGGTTGACCATCGTGGCCTTCGGTACGTCCCTCCCGGAACTGGCCACCTCGGTGGTGGCGGCCGTGCGAAAGGAGATGGACATCAGCATCGGCAACCTGGTGGGGAGCAATGTCTTCAACATCATGAGCGTACTGGGGGCGGCCTCCCTGGTGAGACCCATTCCCATTCCGGGCGGGTTGGTGGAGAGCGGCCTGATCATCGATTACGGCGTCATGATGCTCACGAGCGCCCTCCCCTGGTTTCTCATGCGAAAGACCTGCACCGTGACCCGCGGCGGCGGCGCGATTCTCCTGGCCTGTTACCTGGGCTACCTGGGCTATCTCATCACCATGGCCTGATCCACGCCGGGAGGCGGGACCGGGCGCCCGGTTTCCCACGTTGGGCCGGCCCACCCATCGGCCGGGCCGTTGAATATAAAGGATCGGATCGGTTTTTCCCGTTTGACACGCCCTGCCGTGCGGCATAGCCTCGATGAATGGGTTCCCGTACGGGATCCACCGAACCAGGAAAGGACCCATCGCAGTGGAAGAAAAACGACACGTACGCCTCACGGAGACCGTGACCGGGTCGGGTTGAGCCTCCAAACTGGCTCCAGGGGACCTGGACAGGGCATTGTGCGGCATGGAGTTTCCCACGGACGAGAATCTCCTGGTGGGTCTCACGCGCGCGGATGACGCGGGCGTCTACCGGGTGACGGACGACCTCGCCCTGATTCAGACCGTGGATTTCTTCACCCCCATCGTGGACGACCCCTACTGGTTCGGCCAGATCGCCGCGGCCAATGCCCTGAGCGACGTCTATGCCATGGGCGGGGTCCCCAAGACGGCCATGAACCTGGTGGCCTTTCCGATCAAGGAGATGGATATCTCCATCCTGCGGCAGGTCATTCAGGGCGGGCTGGACAAGATGAAAGAGGCCGGGGTGGTCCTGGTGGGGGGCCACAGCGTGGAGGACAAGGAACTCAAGTACGGGCTGTCCGTCACGGGATTCATCCACCCTGACCGCATCCTGGTCAAGAGGAACCTTCGGGCCGGGGATTCGCTGATCCTGACCAAGCCCCTGGGATCGGGGATCATCAATACGGCCATCAAAGGGGGGCTGGCCTCTCCGGAGATCATCGAGACCGTGACGCAGCTCATGGCGCGTCTCAACCGGATCCCCGCAGAGGTCATGCCCGGCTACTCCGTCCACGCCTGCACGGACATCACGGGGTTCGGCCTCCTGGGTCACCTCACGGAGATGGTTCAGGGGTCGGGGTGCAGCGTGCGGCTGGATGCAACGGCGATCCCGGTGCTTCCCGAGACCCGGGATTACGCGGCCATGGGGCTGGTCCCGGCCGGTGCCTATGCAAACCAGGAATTCTTTGCCCCCCATGTCCGGTTCGCCCCGTCCGTGGATGCTGTCCTTCAGAACATCCTCTTTGACCCGCAGACCTCCGGGGGGCTCCTGATCTGCATTCAACCGGATCAGGCCGAACCGTTCCTGGCGGAACTCACGGAGCGGGGGGTTTTGGATGCCGCGGTCATCGGGGAGGTCCTTCCCGGGCCCACGGAAGAGATCGTGGTGTCATAGGAGAGAAACGGAATCCAGGCACCCTGCTGCCCCACAAAGGGAACCATCCTGCCGGGTTGCATTCCCCTTTTTTGATTGCGGGTTTGTAACGTGTCCCCACCAACGAACATACAACGCGGCAACGGGGAAAAGGGCCTTTTTTGTCCCTTCATCCCGCGATTCACCCGCCCATCATAGAAGGATGGGTAACTCGCCGGTCAAATACCTCTCGAACAATACGAACAAGTTGAAATTCCATAGACATATGATGGCGTTCCGGGCTTTTCGCGACTCCAGTGCAAGTCGAAAGGGAAATGCCATGCGTTCGCACGGGTGAATTGAGCGCATTTTTCGCCTTGAAAAACGATCGTTCAGCCATTCTATGCCCCGGAGGTGCTAAAAACGGCACATTGAAGGTTGACAGGGCCAATCAAAAGAGGTATGTCCGCTTGAACGGATCTCTCGATCCGTGATCATACAGTTACCTTCCGCCGGCCCCGACCGGGTGGCCGGCACCCACAGCACCCTGCATTCCCTGCGAGGAAAGACATGGCTTCCACTCCCAGACGCGGCCTGTGTGTCCTGTCCCTTTGTATCCTGGTGATCCTGATCGGCACAGTCGCTCCAGCCCATGCCGCGACGTTCACCCTGACCGTGGACAAGGCGCCGGGTGCGCCCATGGAGGGCGTGAGGTGCTACGCCTTCACCGAGTCGGGGGCCTACCTGGGCCTGAACGACACCACCGACACCGGCGGCCAGGTGGCCTTTGCCCTCTCGGATGGGACCTACAAGATCCGGGCAGATACGATGGGCGCGCAGTACTGGTCCGAGGTGTTCACCGTCCCGGCCACGCTCTCGGCCACCCTGACCATCCCCCACCAGGACGTGAATGTGACCGTGACCCGGACCTTTGGCGCACAAACCGACCCCGGAGAGGGGATACGGGTCTACCTCTTCACCGAGGCGGGTGCGTACCTGGGCCAGAACCTCACCACGGATGCGAGCGGCCAGGGCGTGTTCAACGTTCCGGAGCAGCCGTTCATGGTACGGGCGGACTTTCAGGGGCAACAGTACTGGTCAATCCCCTTCACCTGGCAGGACGCAAGCGTCTCCATTCCCATGGCCGATGCCCTGGTCACGGTGAGCGGGGCAGGCGGCCCGAAGCCGGGGGCCAGGGTGTATGCCTTCAACGCGGCCGGGTCGTATCTCGGGCTCAACCAGATCACGGACGCGGCCGGTCAGGCCACCTTCCGTGTGGCCGCAGGTTCCTGTACATTCCGGGCGGATGTGAACGGAAGCCAGTACTGGAGCCCCGAGGCCGCGCTCGTCGCCCACCAGGCGACCCCGGTAGCCGTGTCTATCGGCGGCGGGACCGTGACCGTGACCCTGGAGAAGTCCCCGGGCTCGGTCCTGGAAGGCGTGAGGTGCTATGTCTTCACCGAGTCGGGCGCCTACCTCGGCCTGAACGACATCACGGACACCGGCGGTCAGGTGGACTTTGTCCTCTCGGACGGGGCCTACAAGATCCGGGCGGACTACCTGGGCGCGCAGTACTGGTCCGAGGTGTTCACCGTCCCGGCCACGGTCGCCGCTACAGTGACCATCCCCCACCAGGACGTGAATGTGACCGTGACCAAGACCTTTGGCGCACAAACCGACCCCGGAGAGGGGATACGGGTCTACCTCTTCACCGAGGCGGGGGCCTACCTGGGCCAGAACCTCACCACGGATGCCACCGGCCAGGTCGTGTTCAACGTGCCGGAGCAGCCCTTCACGGTACGGGCGGACTTTCAGGGGCAACAGTACTGGTCAAACCCCTTCACCTGGCAGGACGCAAGCGTGCCCATTCCCATGGCCGATGCCGTGGTCACGGTGAGCGGGGCGGGCGGCCCGAAGCCGGGGGCCAGGGTGTATGCCTTCAACGCATCGGGCGCCTATCTCGGGCTCAACCAGATCACGGACGCGGCCGGTCAGGCCACCTTCCGTGTGGCTGCAGGTTCCTGTACATTCCGGGCGGATGTGAACGGAAGTCAATACTGGAGCCCCGAGGCCGCACTCCCGGCCCACCAGGTGACCCCGGTGGCCGTGTCTATCGGCGGCGGGACCGTGACCCTGACCCTGGAGAAGTCCCCGGGCTCGGTCCTGGAAGGCGTGAGATGCTATGTCTTCACCGAGTCAGGCGCCTACCTCGGCCTGAACGACATCACGGACCCGAGCGGTCAGGTGGACTTTGTCCTCTCGGACGGGACCTACAAGATCCGCACAGACTACCTGGGCGCGCAGTACTGGTCCGAGGTGTTCACCGTCCCGGCCACGCTCTCGGCCACCCTGACCATCCCCCACCAGGACGTGAATGTGACCGTGACCAAGACCTTTGGCGCACAAACCGACCCCGGAGAGGGGATACGGGTCTACCTCTTCACCGAGGCGGGTGCATACCTGGGCCGGAACCTCACCACGGACGCGAGCGGCCAGGTCGTGTTCAACGTGCCGGAGCAGCCGTTCATGGCACGGGCCGACTTTCAGGGGCAACAGTACTGGTCGACCCCCTTCACCTGGCAGGACGCAAGCGTCTCCATTCCCATGGCCGATGCCCTGGTCACGGTGAGCGGGGCGGGCGGTCCGAAGCCGGGGGCCAGGGTGTATGCCTTCACCGCGGCCGGGTCGTATCTCGGGCTCAACCAGATCACGGACGCGGCCGGTCAGGCCACCTTCCGTGTGGCTGCAGGTTCCTGTACATTCCGGGCGGATGTGAACGGAAGTCAATACTGGAGCCCCGAGGCCGCACTCCCGGCCCACCAGGTGACCCCGGTGGCCATCCTCGTGGAATCCGAACCTACGGTCACCTTTTCCGCAGACCCGGTGACCATCCAGGCCGGGGAGTCCTCGACGCTCTCCTGGACCACGGAGAACGCAGAGACCGCCTCCATTGAACCGGGCCTGGGCAGCGTCCCGGTCAATGGTTCCACCACGGTATCCCCGACCGAGACCACCACTTACACCATCACCGTGACCGGGCCGGGCGGAACGGTCACGGACCAGGCCACGGTCACCGTGACCGGCACCCAACCCACGGTCACGCTCACGGCCGATCCCGAGACCATCCTGGGCGGAGGCACGTCCACCCTCACGTGGACGTCCACAAATGCGGACACGGCCTCCATTGAACCGGGCATCGGCCCGGTCAACCCCAACGGCTGGACCAACGTGTCCCCGGCCGAGACCACGACCTACACCATCACCGTGACCGGCCCCGGGGGCACGGCCGCGGCCAGCGCCACGGTCACGGTGACCGCACTCGAGCCCACGGTCTATATCTCGGCCTCACCCCTGACCGTGTGGCCGGGGGAGGGATCGATCCTCTCCTGGACATCGGAGCATGCGGCCTCGGCCTCCATTGACCCGGACATCGGCTCGGTGGACGTGAGCGGCTCGGTCACGGCCTATCCCACTCAGACCACGGCCTATACCATCACGGTGACCGGGCCTGGGGGCACGGCCCAGGACGCGGTTCAAGTGACTGTGGCGGCCCCGCCCGAGGACATGGATCATGGCCTTTCCAATGACGAGCAGGAAGGGGGAGGCGGCCTGGTGGGCGAGACCGTGCGCATCGTGAACGGCAATGTCCTGGAGATGCGGACGGACATCACCATGCCTTCGCCCAATGGTCTGGGCCTGGGTTTTGAGGCCTTCTACAACAGCAGGAGCAGCGATTCGAGCGACCTGGGCCGTGGCTGGACCCACACCTACAGCGCGTTTCTGGACCCGTCCTTTCCCATGGGCGGCTGGACCCTGATGCGGATCCTGGATGCCACGGGCCGGGGTCACTACTTCAAAGAGACCGCCACGGGGATCTACACGGGCCTGTTTCACGAGCGTACCCGGGTAGTGGAGGAAGCCGAGGGCTATGTCTGGTATCGCCTGGACGGGACCCGGCTCTGCTTCAGCGCAAGCGGCCCGCTCCTCTGGATGGAGGATGAGAAGGGAAACCGCCTCACCCTGTCCTACGATGGAAACGGAGACCTCGAAAGCGTGACGGACGAGGCCTCGGGCCGGGCCCTGGGATTTGTCCACAACGCCGACCACTCGCTCAACTGCATTACCGGCCCGGTGACTACGGCCGTGCCGAGCGGGGTATGGGGGAGCTTCACCTACGCCAATCAGAACCTGATCGGAGTCACGTATGCGGACGGGTCGGGCTTCACTTACACCTACACCGACCCCGGGGACGCGCACAACCTCACGGGGAAGCAGAACCTGGCCGGGCACCTCCTCAATACCTGGTCGTACGATAGCGAGGACCGGGCCACAGGGAACTACCGCGTGGATGGCCGGGGCGCGGGCCTGGTCTATGCGGGCGACGACCTGGTCCATGCGACCGACGCCTACGGGATTCAGCGGAGCTACACGCTCACCAGCGTGGACGGTAGGAGGCGGGTGGCCTCCATCAGCGGGATCGGAGGCATGCCCTACACCGAAGGCAACGCCATGCGCTGGGTCTACGATGGGAACCTGAACCTGGTGGAGGTGGAGTATGCCAATGACGCGGTCACCCGGTATCTGGACCACGACGCCCGGGGCAACCCCTGCCGGGTGATCCGGGCCTACGGAACGGCCGCACAGAAGACCGTGCTCTTCACCTATCACCCGTCCATGTCCGTGCCCCTGACCCGGACCGAGGCGAGCGTCTTGAGTGCCGGATTCAAGATCACCACGTGGGACTATGACGCGGACGGCAACAGCACGCCCAATGAGTCGCCCGGAAGGCTCCTTCGCCGCATCGTGGAGGAGGGGTACACCACCAATACCTCGGGAGACGTGGTGGAGTATGAATACATTACCGCGTTGACCTACAACGCCGGAGGCCAGGTGCTGTCCATAGACGGCCCGAGACCCGGGGATATGGACACCACATCCTTTGCCTATGACCCGGCGAGCGGCGACCTCCTGGAGATCGTGCGCCCGATCATCGGCATCACCACGCTCACGGCCTATGATACTGCCGGAAGGCCCGGGTGGGTGACCGACGTGAACGGCCAGTCCCGAAGCGTTGCCTATGACGGCCGGGGCCGGGTGACCACCATCACGAACGCATCGGACGGAAGCTCCACGGTGATCTCCTACAACCTGGCCGGCCTGCCCGGGACCGTGACCGACGAGGACACCATCACCCGGAGCTTCACCTATGACCCGTCCACAGGCAGGCTCTCAAGAATCACCGACCCGGAAGGCAGCTACATCCAGTACGGCTACGACGCCCAGGGGAACCGGACCGAGATGAGCAGGCACGCTCCGGACGACACCAGGACATATCTTGCGCAGTGGGATTTTCAGCATCCCTACATGCCCGGGAAGCTCTGGAAGGAGATTCAGGCGAGCGGGGCCTTTACCGAGTACGGCTACGACGTCTCGGGCAAGGTGAGCCTGGTGACCGACCCCGAGGAAAACGACACGGCCTACGGATACGATCTCTTTGACCGCCTGGTTTCGGTGACCCAGCCGGGAAACGCCATCACCACGTACGCCTATGACGGCCAGGGGAACCTCTCCCTGGTGACCGATGCCGAAGGGAACGGGACCACCTACCACTGCGACGACCTGGGCCGGGTGGTCCAGACCGATTCCCCGGATGCCGGGGTGGAGACCTATGCCTATGACCCGGCCGGGAACCGGATCCAGAAGACCGATGCCTTGGGCAACACCGTCACCTATACCTACGATGACCTGAACCGGCTGGTTCAGGAGATCTACCCCGACCCCAACCAGAACGTGACCTATGCATACGACCAGGGGGCGTTCGGTGTGGGGAGAAGGACGGGCATGACGGATCAGTCAGGGACCCAGGATCTTGCCTACGACGCCCGGGGACGGCTCACCACCAAGACGAGCACAATACAGGGGATGCCCTTCACCTTCAGCCAGACCTACACCCCGGGTGGACGGGTCCAAAGCGTGACAACCCCCTCAGGCCGGACCCTCGACTACACCCGGGACCCCATGGGCCGAATGGAGGGGCTTACCACAACGCAGGGCAGCACCACCAAGACGCTCGTTGCCAACATGACATACAACCCCTTTGCCGGACCCAAGGGGATGAGCACCGGGGCCGGGGGTGAGGTGGACAACCGATCCGGGGAGTGCGGGTGCATCGAGACGGCCAACCCGGGAAGCCAGATGGAGATGGCCTACACCTACGACGACAACCGGAACCTCCTGTCCGTGGCCGCGCCCAATGCCCCGTGGCTGGACCAGTCCTTCACGTACGACTCCCACAACCGCCTGACCCAGGCCCAGGGGAGGTACGGGAACATCGCCTACACCTACGATCCGGTGGGGAACCGCCTGACCCGCACGGTGAACACCCGAACCGAGACCTACGCCTATGTGCCGGACACGAACCGGATTCAGGAGATCACGGGACACGACCCCATCACCTTCACCCTGGACATGGCCGGGAACGTCACGGCCATGGGGGCCAAGACCCTGGTCTACAACCAGCACCACCGCCTGGTACGGGTGGAAGAATGGACCGAGATCCTGGGCGAGTACACCTACAACGGCCTGGGCCAGAGGGCGGTCAAGGAGGTGAACGGAGAGACCACGATCTTCCTCTACGACATGAACGGCAAGCTCGTGGCCGAGGCAAACGGAACCGGAACCATCACGGCCGAGTACCTCTACATGGGGAAGATCCGCATGGCCAAGGCCGACCCGGCCACGGGAAACCTCTACTTTTACCTCAACGACCGCTTGGGCACGCCCCTCATGATGACCGACGAGACCAACACCGTGGTCTGGGAGGCCATGGTCAGGCCGTTCGGGGAGACCATGGTCAACCCCAACTCCACGGTGGTGAACCAGCCGAGACTTCCCGGCCAGTATTACGACGAGGAGACCGGGCTCCACTACAACTACCACCGGTATTATGATCCGAGGACCGGGAGGTATTTGAGGGCTGATCCGATTGGGTTGGTTGGGGGGATTAATCTCTATACTTACATAAAAGAAAATCCAGTTAATGGGATAGATATTTTTGGCTTAGATGAGACAAAATGGTTTGGAGATGGAAGATCGATTTTTGATGGACCAAGAAATGGGAACTGGGGAGGGAAGAACTGGTCTGGTGGGCATAGTCCAGAGAACTATGGAGGTTATCCTGGGGGTTGTTTGCCAACTGATAGTGGAGATTTATGTTATATGGAGCATGATATCTGTTATCGTAGATGTTTAAAAAAATATGGTTTGCCATCAAATAGCTGTGAAGATCAAATTTTATTAGGTGAATGCAAAATAGAATGCGATATGGAAGTCGTTAATTGTTTATTGAAACTGCCGAATAATCCTAAAAAGTGGTCATTTCCACCTAAAGAAGGAACAGAGGAAGACTCAGCCGATTTTAGAGATAAAGCTATTGCGATTTTCAGCCTATCCAAGGAACAAAGGCGGGATTTGTCAGTTTTCGGGGTGAAATTATTAAACATTTTAGTGAATAGGCGATTTTAATATGGAAAAAGCAAATAATAAAGCATTGATTAGTATTGGTCTGATTTGCTATTTGCTATCCATTGTGCCATATTTTTATTATGATATACTTGGATATACTGAAAATAGTTTAATAATTAAATTATTCATAGCGCCGATGATGTGGACGATATGTATGTCTATATTGATTTTGAAATATAAAATGGTCTTATCAAAGTTATGGTGGATATTGTTTTCAGCTCCATTTGTGTTTTGGCCAATAATAACAACTTTGTTTGCCTTTATAGTGTGGGAATTTTTAGGTTTTGCTCCTTGATGGCAGCTCAAAACCATGAATGAAGGGCGGGCATTGAATCCAGATGAGCAGGCACGCCGACGACGACACGAGGACCTATCTCCGGCAGTGGGACTATCAGCACCCCTACATGCCCGGGAAGCTCTGGAAGGAGATTCGGGCGAGCGGGGCCTTTACCGAGTACAGCTACGACGTCTCGGGCAAGGTGAGCCTGGTGATTGACCCGGAGGAGAACGATACGGCCTACGGATACGATCTCTTTGACCGTCTGGTTTCGGTGACCCAGCCCGGGGACGCGGTCACCACGTACGGCTACGACGGCCAGGGGAACCTCTCCCTGGTGACCGATGCCGAGGGGAACGGGACCACCTACCACTTCTATTGCAAGAAAACTGGTCCCGTATGCGGTTGTTTTCCGAAAAGGCATATCCATATGAGGATAAAGGGCCTTATCGACGCCCCTGAAAAAACGATTAGGCTGGGAGTTGCCTGGCCATAAGGAATGTACCCACCTCGACGTCATTGCCATTATTTTTTGTTGAAGGATGCCGGCTGATTCCCGATCCGGAGTTTCATTTCTCAGCAGGGTAATTTGCCATATCTACTCGTAATCACATATGATTGTTCGGCTATGGGCTGTAAGACTCCACTCGCCTTCTTGAAACCGGGAACGGCCAGGATTTCCACCTGCTCCCACGTCGGATCTTCAATGAATGAAAGTCGAGCCAATGCCCTGCCGTTAACTGGCGAGGGATTTGGCGAGCGGGATGGTCGCCAGGTGATCCATGTTCAGGCTCTTCGCAGGACGAACGGCCCGGGAGATCCACCTGTCCAGGCTCGCCAGCCATGCCGTCCTGTCCCACAACACGGTGTGCCATGATGGCTCTCCGTTCTGGAGGCGATGTGTCCCTGACGCGGTCAGACGCTCAGGTCCTCTCCAGCAACACCTCGAACGGCTGTTTGCGGCCTGAAACGGCGGAATCCATTTCCGGGTCTTCCCGTGAATCGGGTTTGCCATGGAGTGCTCCCTGAAGTATCGGTTTTTCCAGTTTGACATATGGGGATTACCCGCACTACGTTCACCCTGCAACAGGATATCCATCCCCATCAGGAGTAGTTCCATGCATCGCGCTTTCGGATTCACCTGACGTCTCCATCGCGTTTCTGCCCGGGTCTGGTGGACCAAAAGGTAAAGCCGGAAGCTCCCCTCCTTGGTTTTTTGAATTCCAGCGCTGCGTCTATCCTTTCCCTGGCATTCCCCGAGCATTCGCAGACCCGTCCCATCCGTTTCGGATGGAGGCTTCTGCGGAGTCCCAATGAAACGACCCCACGCGAAGCGTGCGTGCGGGTCCTGAACAGGAGGAAAACCATGAGTGAAGACTACCGGAGCATGTGGAAGGACCTCGGGCTGGATCTCGCGGCCCATGACGCCCTTCTGGAGGTCCTGGGTAAGGCCTACCAGGACATCTTTGTGGCCCAGAACCAACGACCGAAAGGCATGGGGTACTTTGATTTCGTCATGAGCGAGGTGCACGGCCTTCGGATCAAGGAACTGCTGGACGAGAAGGCGGCAGGACGGAAGGTGGTGGGGTCGTTTTGCGTGTTCGTGCCGGAGGAGATCGTTCGGGCCGCGGACGCCACCCTGGTGGGCCTCTGCACGGGCGCGGATTTCGCCATGGAGGAGGTGGAAAAACTCCTTCCCCGCAACACCTGCGCCCTGATCAAGTCCGCGTTCGGTTTCAAGGCGGGTAAGGTCTGTCCGTATATGGAGTCCGCGGACATGATCGTGGGGGAAAACACCTGCGACGGGAAAAAGAAGTCCTACGAGACCCTGAATCACCTTGTTCCGAACCTCTATGTCATGGACCTTCCCCAGACCAAGTCGCCTGAGGGGCGGCGGCTCCTTCGGGCCGAGTACGACCGGTTCAAGAAGGCGATGGAGGATCTGTGCGGCGTGACCCTGGACGTGGGCCGGCTCCGAAAGGGGATCGAGATCGTCAACAACAAGCGCAAGGCCATATATCGGCTCAACCGCCTGAGAAGGTTCGACCCGGCGCCCATCTCCGGCCTGGACGCCCTGCTCGTCAACCAGGTCTTCTTCTACGACGATCCGGTCCGGTTCACCGGGTCGGTCCATGCCATCTGCGACGAACTGGAGAAACGGAACGAGAACGGCGAGGGTGTGTTTCCGAAAGGCGCCCCCCGGATTCTCCTCTCGGGATGCCCCATGGCCGTGCCCAACTGGAAGCTCCCCTGGATCATCGAGACCTCCGGAGCGGTCATCGTGGGCGAGGAGTCCTGCGTCGGCGAACGGGGCACCCGAAACCTGACGGAAGCCGCCGCCGATTCGGTGGAGGAACTCATGGAGGCCCTGGTGGACCGGTATTTCCGAATCGACTGCGCCATCTTTACCCCGAACCCGGACCGCCTCGAACATATTCAGGAGATGGCCCGCGAGACCGGGGCGGACGGGGTGATCCACTACGGTCTCCAGTTCTGCCAGCCCTACGTGACGGAGTCCATGCCCGTGGAAAAGGCCCTGGAGGATGCGGGGATTCCCACGCTGCGCATCGATACGGACTACAGCATGGAGGACGTGGGACAGCTCAAGACCCGGGTGGAGGCCTTTGTGGAGCAGCTTCAGTAGGAAGAAGGAACGAAGCATGAGATATGCCGGCATGGACATCGGGTCTCGAAGCATCGAGCTGGTGGTGGTGGAGCAGGGTCGCATCGTGGAACAACGCCAGACGGACTCCGGCTTTGATCCCCTGGCCCGAGCCCTCGGCCTGCTTGACGGGGTTCGCTACGACCGGATTATGGCCACCGGTTACGGGAGACACCTCTTCGAACTCTCCCTCGACGCCCCCACGGTAACGGAGATCAAGGCCTATGCCCTGGGGGCGGGCTTCCTGTTCCCGGATGTGAGGACCATCCTGGACATCGGAGGTCAGGACTCCAAGGCCATCTCGCTTCGTGAGAACGGCACGGTCCGGAAATTCGAGATGAACGACCGATGCGCAGCGGGAACCGGGAAGTTCCTGGAGATCATGGCCCGGACCCTTGGGTACACCCTGGATCGATTCGGGGAAGAGGCCCTCATGGCGGAGAAAGAGGTCCAGGTGAGCAGCATGTGCACGGTCTTTGCCGAGTCCGAGGTGACCTCCCTTCTGGCCAGGGGAGAAGAACGGAGGGCCATTGCCATCGGCCTCCACCGCTCCGTCGTCCGGCGGGCCGCCGGCATGCTCAAGCGGATCGACGCCACGGAACCGATCCTCTTTGCGGGCGGCGTGGCTCTCAATCCCTGCATGGTTCGATGCCTGGGCGACACCACGGGTAAGGAAATCGTGGTCCCGAAGAACCCTCAGATGACGGGGGCCCTGGGCGCTGCGCTCATGGCGGCGCAGGACGTAACGGTGGGCGTTCGTGCCGCGGGCCTTGCAGACGGCCTTCGCCCTGGAGAACCGATGGGAGACTGTCATCAAGCAGAAGTCTCAAAATGACTTGACAGGATATTCAAATGACCTTATTAAATTAGGCGCTGCTAAATAGTTATGGAAAGCATGGAAAGCGTTGTTCAATGCCCTGGTCATCGGCCCTGAACCGAAAGGGCCGATGAATCGGCAATCACCCCCTTGGGAATGCAAGAGAACGTGATGTACCGTCCTTTTATACTGCCTCCGGCGCTTCTTCTCGTCTGGTTCATGGCCGCCCGAATGGAGTGGGTGAATCCCTACCTGCTCCCCCCTCCCGAGCGGGTCTTCATGGCCGCGCTGGATCTCGGGCGGCGCGGCGACCTCATGCATCACATGGCAGCCAGTCTTGGGCGGGTGTTTGCCGGTTTCGGGCTCACGGTTCTGATCGCCCTGCCCCTGGCGGTCCTCAACGGGTTGTTCCAACGCGTACACGGCTATCTTCGACTGGCGCTGGAGGTCCTGCGGGTGACGCCCCCCCTCGCCCTCGTACCGCTCCTGATTCTCTGGCTGGGCATCGGAGAGGCCTCCAAACTGGCGGTGGTGATGCTGGCGAGCTTTTTCCCGGTCTACATGAACACGCTGAGCGGTCTGACCCATACGGACCGGCGTCTCATCGAACTGGGGACCACTCTCGAACTGACCCGGAGCGAGCGTGTGATCCATATCCTTCTGCCGGCGGCCCTGCCGGGGATCGTGACCGGACTGCGTCTCGGCTTCGGCTACAGTTGGCGCGCCCTGGTGGGGGCGGAGCTGATCGCTGCCTCCGCCGGACTCGGTTACCTGATCATCGATTCCAGCGACATGGCCAGGACCGACCGGGTCATGGTGGGCATCCTGGCGATCGCCGCATTGGGGGCCCTGACCGACGCGGTCTTTCGATGGTCGGCCGACCGGCTGACGTCGCGGCGGGGCGCTGCCGCCGTATCGGCGGTGGAGGGGTGACCGTGCGCGGATTCATCATGCGCGGCATCACCCGCCGCTTCATGGTGGACGGCCGGGTGATCGAGGCCCTGCGGGACGTGAATCTCTCTGTCCAGCCGGGTCGCATGCTCGCGGTGGTGGGCCACAGCGGATGCGGAAAGACCACCCTGTTGCGCCAGATCGCCGGTCTGGATCGGCCGGATGCCGGGACCATCGCTTTTTCCGGGGTCGACGGCGGCGAGGTGAACTCCGGTCGCATCGGCATGGTGTTCCAGGAAGCGCGGCTTCTGCCCTGGAAGACGGTCCTGGACAATCTGACCCTGGCCCTTCGCAGGCTCTGCTCCGGGGAGGCGGCCCGGGAGCGGGCGCTCTCGGCCCTTCGAATGGTCGGGCTTCAGGATTTCGCCGGGGCATGGCCCCATCAGCTCTCCGGCGGCATGGCCCAGCGCGTAGCCTTGGCCCGGGCACTGTGTCGCGATCCGGATATCCTCCTTCTGGACGAGCCGTTCGGCGCCCTCGATGCCCTGACCCGGGTCCAGCTGCACGAGGAGTTCATGGAGATCCGCATGAGACGGCCGTTTACGGCCATTCTGGTGACCCACGATATTCCCGAAGCGGTCCGGCTGGCCGACGAAGTGGCCATCATGAAGGCGGGACGGATCATTCACCGAATTCCGGTCCCGGAACCTCAACCCCGGCCGTATGGCTGCCCGGTCCTTGCCGAGCGTATTGCCGCCATTACCCACCTGGTTCTCGAACGCGACGCCGGGCCCTCAAAGGAGGGCAGGCGTTTATCATCCACAACGATTCCGGAGGATTTGCCATGCGTAACCCACTGAAACTCATTGTCGCCGCTGTTGTCGTTTCCTTCTTTATGATCGCGCCGAACGCTCAGGCCAAGGACCTGAGCGAGATCAACATCTCTTATGTCAAGGCCCCCTTCAACCTGCAGGTCATGGTCATGCGCAAGCACGAATTGCTCGAAAAGGCCTTTGCCGACGAAGGGATTCGAATCGTCTGGCACGACATCACCTCGGGGGCCCATCAGACTCAGGCCATGGCCGCCGGGTCCCTCGACGTCGGATCGGTCATGAACACCACTTCCATCCTGATGGCCAATGCGGGAGGCAATCCCGTGCGGATCGCCGCCGGGGTGAGCCGTCCGGCAAAGACGTTCGCAATCATGGGGCGGCCGGGGGGACCGGCCACCATCGCTGAACTCAAGGGGACCAAAATCGCCGGGCCCCGCGGTACGGTTCTGCATCAGTTGCTGGCCGCCGCGCTCGCATCCAAGGGGATGGGCCTGTCGGATGTGGAGTATATGGGCATGGACCTGCCCAAGGCCCAGACAGCGTTGATCGCCGGCCATGTGGATGCCGCCATGCTGGCCGCCGGCCTGATGATCAAGGCGGAAGAGGCGGGCGCGCGGGTGATCGCCACGGCGGACGGACTTCTCAACCCAATCCTGGTCATGGCGGTCCGCGACGGATTCGCCGAAGAGCATTCGGAGGCCCTGAACAAGGTGGTTCGAGTGCATCGGGAGACGACCGGATGGATTGCGGCGAACCTCGACGAGGCGATCGCCCTGGGCGCCGAGGCACAGGGCATCTCCGTGGAAAACGCAACAAAACTGGCCCAGTGGGCCGGCTTCACGGCCGTGCTGACCCCCCGGGACCTGGACAGCATTCGGGAAGACATGGCGTTTTTGATGGAAAACGACATGCTGCAGAAGGCCGTGGACGTGGATGCCCTGGTGCTCGACGGCGCTATGGCCGGCAAGAAGGAGGGGGCCGAGTGAATCACTTCCTCGTGGTGGCCGAGCGTGAAGGGACCCTGGCCCTGGGCAGGGACGACCTGCTCAAGTATACGGGGCCCTCTCAGATCATCGCATGTGCCCTGTCATACCGGCTGTTTCACCGGGCCTTCGCCGATCTGAGCCCGGACCGCCCTCCCATGCGGGAGGCGATCTCGGTGCGGACGGCCTTTCCCGGTGAAGGCGTTCTGGACTGCATCGAGATGATCACCCGGGCGCGGACCGGCGGCCGCCTGCATGTGGATATCACCATGGGACCGGCCGAAGCGCCTTCGGCCCCGGTGGGCCGGTTCTACTTTGAAGTGACCATTCGAAACAGGGCCTCCGCCTATTGGCCGAGATCGGGGTTTTTCGACGACCCGTTCATCCCCATGGTCCAGCGCTATCAGGACGGCGCCGGGACAACGGCCGAACAGCAGGTCTACCGGGAGTTCAAGCACGCGATCATTGCCCGGCTGATGGCCGCGACCGAGGACGGGCTGTTTGTGCGGGGGGAGGTGGGCTCGTGATGCCGGATGACCGCCGAGAGACCATCGAGGTGATCGATCATGGAACGGTCCTTTCCATCCCGTTTGAGGCGTGTGTGGCCTATCACGGCCGCACCAGCATCGGCGGCGTGGCCCTGGGGTTCCGGTTCCTTCAGTATGTCTTTTCCCGCCTCTCGCCCGACGCCCCTCCGGACCGGGAGGAGATCAGCGTGTTCACCGCATTCCCCGGACCGGGCTTTCGGGACACCATCGAAATGGTGACCCGGGCGGTAAGCCGCGGCGCATACCGGGTGGACACGGAGGCCGATGTCCCGGGCCCGGAAGGGGTGATCGGGCGTCTCTTCTTCGAACCCGGCATCGCCGGCCGGCACATCCGCCTGGCGCTGGTGGAAGGAGGCCTGTCCCCCGAGTTCATTCAAGTGGGGAGGCGGACCAAGACGGGGCACGCCACCCCGAAGGACCTCAGCCGCTGGACCGAACTGAAGGAACAACTCGCCCGGAACGTGATGGCCGCGCGTCCGGGCGACCTATTCGTGGAGTTGCCGGGGAAGTAGTAATCATCCATCAATGGCTGGAAACGCTGTAGGTCATCCCTGTTTGTTCACCGCCCGGCAGGGATACCGGCACATGGTGAGGCAGGAAGCGTGACCCGGCGGGCTCGGGTCCTTGGGAAACACGCCGGGGTCATTCCGCATTTTTCATCAGGCGAATGATATACCGATCCTTTTCATCCCGGATGCCCAACACCTTACAGGGTGAGGTCTTCAGGACGCTCATCACATCCCTTCGAGTGTCCGTATCCGTTCCGATGATCTCCAGGGTTTCTCCGCTTCCAATGGCCCTGAACCCTTGAAGGATCTTGAGCAAGGTCAGGGGTACGATCAGCCCTCTCAAGTCAAGAATGTGGTCCATTTGGGTCCGCAATGGAGTGCCGGTCGCTGCAATTGTTTCCTTCTCGTCTTTCCCCATGCGCAACATGCGGTTATCCTTCGAATGTCCGTCCCTGTCCTCCATCCCGGGACGAGGGGCTTGCCTGTCAGGCAAGCCCCTCAACGCCCTCAACGTCCCCAGCAGACCGGCTCTTTCAGGATCAATCACCGGTCGGAAAGGCCATCTGGTCGCAGCGCCAGCATCCCTGCTTGCGGAGATCATCCTTCGGATTGGTGTTTTTGTCGCAGAGCCACCCGTACCCATCGTTGTCCTTGACGAATTTCAAGGGACGGGTCGCCATGTGCCCACAAAGTTCGGTGTAATCATCTACCCTTGCGTTTTGAGTCTGTTCCATGATGCCCTCCCTTTTAAATTAAGGTGAATGGATTTGTACTCTACCTGTCCATGGGCCATCTTTCTGCCTCTTTCAGAGAGCAGGATATGTGCCAGGAATGCGGCGCCCCTTCGTTCTTCTGTTAACCTATTGAAAATAGGGTGTTTCCATTTTATCCGACCCGATTTTCCGTCTCTTTTGGCGCGCACGTGTGTTAATATGAATGAACAACTGTTAAGTCAAAGGGGAGGCCATGCTTGAACAGGAACTGAACAGTTACTGGAAGACCGTGGTGAATACGATCCAGGATGGGTTGATGGTGGTTGATCGGGGCGGGGTGATCGTTTCCGTGAATCGGGCGCTTGAGGCGATTACGGGCTTTACGCAGAAGGACCTGGTCGGCAGGCCCTGCTCCGCACTGAACTGCGATGTCTGCGAAATGGCCCGGGACCAACAAGGAAGGCACTGGTGCGCCTTGTTCAGGACAGGCAGTCTCAAAATGCGCAGGTGCACGCTGCTGAGGAAGGACGGTCGAAGCATTCATGTCTTGAAGAACGCCTCCCTTCTTCGTGACGCAGACGGGGATGTCATCGGTGCCGTGGAAACCTTGACCGATGTGACGGAACTCGTCCGGAAAGATCATCAGATCCATGCGTTTCAGCGGCAGCTTCGTTCAGAGGACGGCTGCTGCGGAATGATCGGCGTTTCGGCTTCCATGCAACAGGTCTTCAATCTCATTTCCAACGCCACGGAGTCCGATGCCCCCGTGATTGTCACCGGGGAAAGCGGGTCCGGCAAAGAACTCGTTGCCAGGGCCATCCACGACACCGGGACACGCAAACGAAAGCCTTTTGTAAAGGTCAATTGTGCGGCCCTGAGTGAATCCTTGCTGGAAAGCGAGTTGTTCGGACATGTCAAAGGCGCCTTCACCGGTGCCTACCGGTCCAGGGAGGGGCGTTTTGAGTCGGCCCGGGGGGGAGACATCTTCCTGGACGAGATCGGCGACCTGCCGCTGTCCACCCAGGTCAAACTCCTTCGTGTGCTGGAAGAGAAGGTGATCGAACGGGTAGGAGACAACCGGCCCATTCTGGTGGATGTCCGCATTATCAGTGCGACGAACCGGGACTTGCAGTCGCTTGTGGACACAGCCGCGTTTCGGGACGATCTCTTCTTCAGGATCAACGCCATTCCCATCCGGTTGCCCTCTTTGAGAGAGCGGGTCGAAGACATTCCCCTGCTTGCGGATTCGTTTTTCGAGAGGGCCCGGCTGAAGAGCAGCAAACCGATTCTGGGCATCAGCGACGAGGCCATGTCTGCTTTAATGGCCTATGACTGGCCGGGAAACGTCAGAGAACTCAGAAGCGCCTTTGAATATGCCTTTGTGGTATGCCATGACTCCCTCATCCGGCCCTATCACCTTCCTCCCGGCATTGCTCGTGCCCAGGGGCAGGGCGCGAAACCTCAGGAGCTTGTGATCGATGCCATGGAAATACAGAAGAGGGAGCTGATCGATGCCTTGAGAAAAGCGGGCGGAAATCAGTCCGAGGCGGCCCGAATGCTCGGTGTCTCCAGAGTGACGGTCTGGAACCGCATCAAAAAATTCAACATCGATCTGCGGCGGTCCGTGCCTTGAAAAGTCCTTGAATGCAGCGTCTCGAATGTCATCTTATCCCCATGGACGCCATGAGTTTCTCTTGGCAGCGTCCCGCTTCCCTTCTACAATGAGCGCCTGGATCGGTTGAGGAGAAAACAAAAGGCCTTGGCGGCACACCGCGCGGTCCTGGTGTTCTCCGTCCTTGGAAAGCGCATAGCGGACCGATTCGCAGGCCCGGCCAACCCCAGGAGACAGCGTAATGCTCAAGACCAACCTCATCGTCGCCACTGCTATTGCCGTGCTGACCGTAAGCATCTGGGCCTTTTTCAACCGACCCGAGTCGGAGCCGTCATGGCCCCGAACCATTCAAGGGTTTTCCTTTTCGCCATTCCGGGAAGGCCAGAACGCGCTCACCGGACCGCTCCCCTCCGTGGAAGAGATCGAAGAAGATCTCGCCCTCCTTGCGGGCAAGTCCCACGCCGTGCGCACCTACACCGTGGAGCCGCCCTTTGACCGGATTCCGGAACTGGCCGCCAAGCACCGCTTGAACGTGACCCTGGGGGCATGGATCGGAGACGATCGGGAACGAAACGAGCGTGAGGTGGAACACATCATCCGCCTGGCCCGGGAGAACCGCAATGTCGTCCGGGTGATCGTGGGGAACGAAGTCATTCTGCGGGCCGAGATCCCCATCGCGGAATTGCTGGCCTTGATCGGCCGCGTGCGCCGTGCGGTAAACGTTCCGGTGAGCACTGCGGAACCGTGGCATGTGTGGCTCAAGCATCCGTCCCTGGTGGAGCACGTGGATTTCCTCGGTGTCCATATGCTTCCCTATTGGGAGGGGATTCCCGTGAAGACGGCCGTCGATTATGTGGTCAGCCAGATCAACGGACTCAAGGCGGCCTTTCCCGGAAAGCCCGTGGTGATCGCTGAAGTCGGGTGGCCCAGCGAGGGCCGCACCCGTCATTCCGCGGTGGCCTCCACGGCCAATGAGGCCACATTCCTGCGGCGGTTTCTTCATCGGGCCGCCCAGGAAAAGTATGTCTACTACGTCATGGAGGCCTTTGACCAGCCCTGGAAACGGCGGAACGAAGGTGCGGTGGGCGCGTACTGGGGGGTGTACGACCTGCACCGAAGGCCCAAGTTCGCCTTTTCGGAGCCGATCATCAAGATTCCCGAATGGAGGATCCTGGCGGGCATTTCCATTGTGGTGGCGGCCATCGCCTTGGCGATCCTGTTGATCGACAGCGCCACGCTGAATATTCGGGGGCGGAGCTTTCTGGCCGCCATGGCCTTCACCCTGGCCACGGTATCGGTATGGGCCACCTACGACTACGTCCATCGATACATCACACTCTCCACGGTGATCGTGGGACTACTCATCGTCCTGGGCATGATCGGCGTGGTGGTCGTATTGCTCACCGAGGCGCACGAATGGGCCGAGGCCCTCTGGGTCAGCCGGCGACGCAGGCGTCTTGAACAGAAGGAGGTCGACCCGGCGGACCTCCCCATGGTCTCCATTCACGTGCCCACGTACAACGAACCTCCGGACATGGTGAAGAAAACCCTCGATGCCCTGACCCTTCTCGATTATCCCTCTTTCGAGGTCATCGTGGTGGACAACAACACGAAGGACCCGGACGTGTGGCGGCCCGTGGAGGACCACTGCCGGAAACTCGGTCCCAGGTTCCGGTTCTTTCACGTGGACCCCCTGGGGGGATACAAGGCCGGGGCCCTGAATTTCGCCCTCCGCAACACCGACCCATCGGCCGCGGTCATCGGCGTCATCGACAGTGATTACACGGTGGATTCCCAGTGGCTGAGACGACTCGTTCCGCCGTTCCAATCGCCGTCCATTGCCATTGTCCAGGCCCCCCAGGATTACCGGGACAGAGATGCAGGCATATTCAAATCCATGTGCTTTTCGGAGTATCGAGGATTCTTTTTCATCGGCATGGTGACCCGCAACGACCGGAACGCCATCATTCAGCACGGAACCATGACCCTGGTCCGTCGATCGGTTCTGGAGGAGGTGGAGGGGTGGGGTGAGTGGTGCATCACCGAAGACGCAGAGCTGGGCCTGCGGATCTTCGAGAAGGGATACGAGGCCGTGTACATCCCCGAAAGCTACGGCCGTGGGCTGATGCCCGACACCTTCACGGACTACAAGAAACAACGCTTTCGGTGGGCCTACGGCGCGGTTCAAATCCTGCGCCGGCATTTCAGGCCGCTCCTCGGCCGCGCGGGCACGAGGCTCACGGCCGGGCAGAGGTATCACTTCTGGGCCGGGTGGCTTCCATGGTTCGCCGACGCGATCAACCTGGCCTTCAACCTGGCCGCCCTGGGCTGGTCCATGGCCATGATCGTCGCCCCCAGGCAGTTCGATCCCCCCATGGTGACCTTCTCCATTTTCCCTCTGGCCCTCTTCGGCTTCAAGATCGCCAAGCTCGTGTATCTGTATCGGGGGGCCCACATCGTCGCCTCCATGGTTCAGACCCTGGCGGCGGCCGTGGCGGGCCTGGCGCTCTCCCACACCATCGCCAAAGCGGTCTGGACGGGACTGGCCACCCGGGAAAAGCCCTTTTTCCGCACGCCCAAGATGACCGACGCGCCGGCCTTTCTTCGCGCGCTGAGGGATTCCCGCGAGGAAACGCTCTTTGCCCTGGTCCTGTGGCTGGCCGCCGCTTCGGTGGCCTATGTCCAGGGAAGCAACGGGTCTCTGGATCTGGTGATCTGGGTGGCGGTGCTGTTGATGCAGTCGGTCCCCTACCTGGCATCCACGGCCGTGTCACTGATCAGCGCCCTCCCGGGAGGCGGGTTGCGCCGTAAGAGGCCGGTCGGTCCGGCAACGACCACCCCTTAGGTATGATCCCGTGTCACTCGCGCAGTTCGTCCAGGATCGCTCTTGCGATGGCCCGGCAGTCGGTGTTCGAGAAGCGGGTGCAGTTCAACCGGGCCGACCATGCGAATTCCGCCTTCAGTTGGGAGCAGAGGTTGTCTTCGTCCGGGTCCTCATGAATGCACAACACCCGAACCCCGGAGAGCTTTTCGGCCTCCGGCAGTACGGGAAAGGACCGGGAGTGGGGCGGTTGGGCGTCTCCGGCAGCAGAAGAGGCCTCAAAGACGGCCTCTTGGCCCGGGTTCACCAGGACGAGCAGGACCGTGCGTTGAGACATGGGGGAAGAGAAGCGATTCACGAAGAAAGGGAGCAGATCGGCGCCGGATCCATAGCCGATGATCACCACCTGGTCTTTCCGCCATCGGGAGGCATAGATGGACAGGACCCTTTCCATGTCCGCGGCCATGGCCTCCGGAGAGCGGGGTGTCCATGAGTAGTTCAGGAGATCCAGCCCCAGGACCGGAATGCCGGCTGCGGCGAGTTCCCGGCCCAGCTCCCGGTTGATGCCCGTCCAGCCGTCCTCCCCACTGACAAGGAGTGCGAGGGTGGATCGGGTGTTTCGAACCGCAGGAAGGACGATCATGGGGAGGTCCTTCACCTCGTCGGCAATGGGGAGGCGGTCTTTCCTCTCATTCCAGATGTGCAGGGCCAGGGCGGATGTCAACTGGGGCATCCAGTGTTCCGGCCGGGAAAACCCGGCTCCGACCTTGGGAAGGACGACGATCTCCCCGTTTTCCACGCCACGGACAAATGCCTCCACCGCCTTGACGTCGCACGTCGAATCGAGAGCGCCCTGAAGAACGATCCATGGCTCCTGAAGGTGGCCCACCGGCTTGAGACGAGGTCGCGGGTCGTCGGCGGGGGATGTCTCGACCAGTTCCTCACCGAGGCAGAACGGCCGGGTCAGGGTGAGTTCGGGACAGAAACCCATGCTCACCGCGCCGGCGAATGTGCCCGGGGGTGCCAGGGCCAGGGCGGCGTAGCTGAGCCAGGCACCTCCGGAATACCCCATGATCACCGGTCGGATATAGCGTGGGAACCCGAGATGCCGTTGAAGGCCTCGGCTGAGACGATCCAGATCGGCTCCGGGGTCGATGCAGGCCGTCTTCAGCGCCGAAAGACGCCAGAGATATCGGGGGGTGTCGATGCCGACCACCAGTGCGCCTTGGGCCGCCAGATCCCGCGCGGTTTTCACCACACCGCTGTTCCACCCGGCAAGGCCGGAGAGAAAAAGGACCACCCTGGAAGGGGCGGCCGTGGTCTGGTACAGCGTCACCGGTCCGAAGGGTTCCCATTTTACCGTCTGCGGGTTCGCCCGAGCCATATCCGGGATCAGCGCCAGAGCGAGGATGCACGCGAATGCACTGCACGTCGGCCCCAGGACCGACCGCGCTCGCTCGTGACTCCCGCAATGGGCGCCAGAGGGGAAAAGCCGAATATGGACAAGGGATTGCTGGTTTCTGTTCAAGCCGTTCATCCTCCCGAAAGATACCCGTACGGCGCGAAGAAGCGCTGGCAACCGGTGTTTTCAGGCGGATGATAGCCAAGTGGCGGGGCGTGTCAAATGGAAAGTGTACCCATCGGGGCGGAAGACGACGATGCATGTGGAGGGGGCGGTCCGGTGACCGTCCCCATGATGCGTACGGGAATGCGGGAATGGGTCCCCTTCGGCCATTCGGCCGGTGTGGAACAGGGCTACTTGATGCATACCTTGCGGACCTGCTGAAAGTCCGTGAGCCCCAGAAAGACCTTCCGAATGCCGTCCTGCATCAGGGTGGTCATGCCGTCCCTGACCGCCTGGGCCCGAATGTCCTCCATCTTGGCCCGGCCCTGAATCAAGGACTTGACCTCGTCCGTCCCGTTGAGGATTTCCATGATACCTGCCCGACCCTTGTAGCCGGTGTTTCCGCATTTCTCACACCCTTTGGCCCGGTACAGGGTCATCTCTTCGGAATAGCCGAGCCCCTTTCCTTCCAGGTCCCCGTCGTAGGCCCGGGCCAGGTGGTCGTATTCTTCCCGGGTCGGGTGATAGGGCTCCTTGCAGTCCTTGCAGAGGGTTCGGACCAGGCGCTGGGCCAGTACGCCAAGAAGGGCATCGGCGAAGTTGAAGGGGTCCATTCCCATGTCCAGGAGACGGGTGATGGTCTCGGGCGCACTGTTCGTGTGGAGGGTGCTGAAGACCAGGTGACCGGTGAGCGAGGCCTCGATGCCGGTGGACACGGTCTCGTGGTCCCGCATCTCGCCCACCATGATCACGTCCGGGTCCGCGCGCAGAAAGGCCCTCATGGCCGCGGAGAAATCGAACCCGATCTTGGGGAGGACCTGGACCTGCCTCAGCCCGCGCTGAGTGATTTCCACCGGGTCTTCGGCGGTCCAGATCTTGGTCTCCGGCTTGTTGATATGGGCCAGGGCCGAATGGAGCGTGGTGGTCTTCCCGCTTCCCGTGGGCCCGACCACCAGGAAGATGCCATATGGTTTGGAGATGCAGTCGATAAGTACGTTGAAGTCCCGCTCGCCCATGCCCATCTTGGCCAGAGAGATCGGTTCGCCCGCGGCCAGGATTCGCATGACCACGTCTTCCTCTCCGCCCACCGTTGGGATGGTGGCCACACGGAGTTCGATGTCCAGAGGGGCGTACTTCTTGAACTTGATCTTTCCGTCCTGGGGTTTCCGGCGCTCCGAGATGTCGAGGTCCGACATGATCTTGATCCGGGAGACGATGGCCTTCTTGTAGTGGGGCGGGATGGTCTGGTAGACCTGGCACGCGCCGTCGATGCGGTACCGAATCTCCGCGCCGGACTTGCCGGGATACGGTTCCACGTGAATGTCCGAGACGTTTCTCTTGTAGGCGTCGGCGATGATCCGGTTCACGAGCTTGACAATGGCGCTGTCGTCCTCGGTGACCATCTCCGCGCCTTCCTCGAACTCGATTTCCTCGTCTCCCCCCTCCAGCTTGCCGAGGATATCATCGATGGATCCCTCCATCTCTCCGCCTTTGGCGTCCGCTACTCCGTAGAAGTGGTCCAGGAACTGGAGGATGTCCTCGCGCAACCCTACGACGAACTCGTATTTCTCGGCTGGAATCAGGGATTTGACGCTGTCGATCTTGTCCAGCCTCTGGGGATTGTCCACAAGGATCTTGACCTTGCCGTCCTGCCGTTCCAGAGGCACCCACAGGTTCCGCTTGAGATAAATGTGCTTGAGCCGAGTGAGAAGATCCATGGGGATCGGGTAGTTGCTGTTAAAGGGGACATAGTCGCAATTGTAAAACTCGGACAGGGATCGACCGATGTCCTCCTTCTTGACGCTCATCTCCTTCATGAGGATGGCCTCGATGGGGATCTTGCGTTCGCGGCTCATGATGACCGCATCGGACAGCTCCTTGTCGGTGATGATGTTGTTGTTGATCAGGTGGTCGAACTTGGTTCGCTTGGTGGCCCGCTGGATCAGCTTTCGCTGGTTGAAGAACGCGATGCCCAGGACCTTGGCCATCTCTACGGCCGAGTTCTGGTCGTCCACGGTGAAGCGGTCCCCGGTCTTCTTGTTGACCAGTTGAAAGACACCGATCACGAACTTCTTATAGAAAATGGGCACGGAGAGGACCTGACGCGTGGTGTAGCCGGAACGCTCGTCCCATCGCTTGTCAAAGGTCAGGTCCTTGTTGATCATGGCGAGTTCCCGATCATCGTAGGCGTCCAGGATGTTCGTGATTTCCGCATTGTTCGCCGTGTATCCCGCGATACTGCTGTTGTCGATGGTCACGCGGATCTCGCCCGGGAGGTCGCCGGCCTTGAATCGGGAGTAGACCTCTTTGCGTTTCCCGTCCACCACGTAGAGGGTGATCCGGTCCGCGTCGAAGAGGCTCAGGATCTGCTCTTTCAGGTTGATCAGGATCTCGTTGATGTCCCGTGCGGCATGAATCTGGTTGGCGATGTCATTCAAGGCCTTGTAATACGTGACCTTGTCCTCACCGGTATAGCTTCTCGCCGTCTCGGCCATGATCAGGTTCCTCCGCCCTCATCCAACAATCGAGGGAAGGGATGAAATGTGAAGGGAAACCATCTGGTTCATCAAAAGAACGGATGGTCCTGCAAAACCTCGCTCAACCACCGCCGGCAAGCGTGTAACCCATTGGAATGACAGATGTGAATGACGTGATTCCGAGTTTTTGCGGTTCCGCCAAAATTAAAATTATTCCATAAACGGCGGAAAAGATAAATACCAAATTCCGCGGGGCGCGGACACGTCTCAAGGCCTTTGTCCATGGACCCTCGACCCGGACCAGGGTTCTTCGGCCATGTGCGTTTGGATGGTTGGTGCGCCCTTGACACGCACGACCTTGAGGAGTAGCCTGATGTTCATTGGATCGTTGATGTCTCCATCTAAAGCGGCATTCGACTCCTCTCTTTCCTTCACCATTGGGTACCTCGGCTTCTTCCTCCATCTCGGAACCCTTCAGCCCCGTTCCGTATGTTCCATCATCCCCGGGATTCGGCCCGCTCGCACAGTTGTTCTCCTGCCATGCATTCCGGCCGGGCAATGCGGTGCGGGGCCCAGTTCCATTTCCCGGGACGGACCCGCGACGGTGTCATCCGCGGGTCCACATGAACCATCACCTGATGAGGAAAAGGAGGGATTATGAATGTGAAGAAGATTTTTCTGCCCGAGTCCGAGATGCCGCGCCAGTGGTACAACATCGTGGCGGATATGCCTACCCCGATGGAACCTCCCCTGCACCCGGGCACGGGGCAGCCTGTGGGTCCGGATGATCTGTCGCCGATCTTTCCCATGAACCTCATCGAGCAGGAGGTGAGTACGGAGCGCTGGATCGACATTCCGGAACCGGTGCTGGAGAAGTACGTGATCTGGAGGCCGAGCCCCCTGTACCGGGCCTACAATCTGGAGAAGTTTCTGGACACCCCCGCGAAGATCTACTTCAAGAACGAGGGGGTGAGTCCGGCGGGGAGCCACAAGCCGAACACGGCCATCGCCCAGGCCTACTACAACAAGGTGGCGGGGACGAAACGGATCACCACGGAGACGGGCGCGGGGCAGTGGGGGAGCGCGCTGGCCATGTGCTGTGCCTTTTTCGGGCTGGAGTGCAAGGTCTTCATGGTGAAGATCAGCTACAACCAGAAGCCGTACCGCCGTCTCATGATGGAGACGTGGGGGGCGAAATGCACGGCGAGCCCGAGCACGGAGACCAAGGCGGGGCAGTCGATTCTGGCGAAGGACCCCGATTCTCCGGGGAGCCTGGGAATGGCCATCAGCGAGGCCGTGGAGATGGCGGTGGGGGACAAGGACTCCAAGTACGCCCTCGGGTCCGTACTGAACCACGTGATGCTGCACCAGACCATCAACGGTCTGGAGTGCCAGAAGCAGATGGATATTGCAGGGGACTACCCGGACGTGGTGATCGGGTGCGCCGGCGGGGGAAGCAATTTTGCGGGCAACTGCCTGCCCTACGTGCGGGACAAGATCCACGGCAAGGAGATCGACATCATCGGTGTGGAGCCCACGTCCTGCCCTACCATGACCCGCGGTCCGTTTGCGTACGACTTCGGGGACACGGTACAGATGACGCCGCTTCTGCCCATGCACACCCTGGGGCACAATTTCGTTCCGGCCCCCATTCACGCCGGCGGCCTGCGGTACCACGGCATGGCCCCCATTATCAGCCAGCTCATCGTGGACAACCTGATTCGTGCCGAGGCGGTCCAGCAACTGGAGACCTTCCAGGCCGGTATCACCTTTGCCCGGACCGAAGGCTTCATCAGCGCTCCGGAAACGAACCATGCGATCGCCATCACCATCCGCGAGGCCCTCAAGGCCAAGGAAGAGGGGAAGGAAAAGGTCATCCTGTTCAACTGGAGCGGTCACGGGCTGGTGGACATGGCGGCCTACGAGGCCTATCTGCGAGGACAACTCAAGGATCACGCCTTGCCCGAAGAAGAGATCCGTCGGGCCTTGGAGGACATTGACAGCCTTCCAAAGCCCAGGCAGTACCAGCCTCCGAAGTAACCTCAGGGAGTGAATGGGAATAGAGGCGCGGAAGACCCATGGTATGGATGGAGGGTCTTGAGTTCGGTATCATGCGGCGCGCCGGTGGTGAATTTCCGGTGCGCCGCATGCCGTTTGACGGAACGGGGTTTTTTTGATACGGGGTTGTCGGAGTGCGTTATCAGCGTGTTGAAAAATCCGATGTTCGCAGGCTGAGGAAAAATGCCCAGATGCAAGGCTTGCGAAATCCCGAGGAATGAGGCGTACAAGCCAGTACGCCGCAGTGACGAGGGATGAGCAAAACGCAGCAGATGGGCGTTTTTCAACGGCCTGTTATCGTGGAACGTAGTACACGGCTTGATCCCGCTCCTCGACCTTACGGACGACCCAGAACACGAGCACCACGAAAAGAATGTCATGCCACAGGGAGGGCCCCAGGTGGGGCAGTCGGATGCGGTCGTGTCCAAAGACCTCCACCAGGTGGATCACGGAGGACGATGAGGCGTAAAGCGCCAGGGCGATCAGCAGCCCCCGGGTCCACTCGGGTCGTCCCAGGATGAGGCACGCGATGAGTCCCGCCCCGCAGGCCGCGTGAAAAAATCCGAGCTGGATGGCAAAGGGGCCGGAGGGCCAGTCGAGTCGAGCAGCGGCCGCGACCCCATCGAAGACGAGTTCGTAGGCGGAAAGAAGCTCATAGAGCCCCGTGAAGAGGCTGAAGAGGACCAGCAGGGCCATGCCGCTGCGTCGCAGGCGCGGAATGGCCCCCCAGATCGCCGGGGCCAGGAAAAGGGCCGTGAGTGCCATGAGCAGCCGGATCGTCTCGTCTCGGGACCATTCGCTGACAACCACCTGGATGATCTGATCGAACATGGGGACCTCGAGGCGTGCTCTGAACGTTCGAAGGGAGGGCCTGGTGGCGACTCCTGAGAACCCGCCGCGGGCGGCTCCGTGAGGCCGGCTCACGCGACAATGCCCGCATGATACGAAAATCCGCGGGAATGTCAACAAGTTTGCCGGAGTTTTTTTCGGGGTTGAAAGAGGAGATGAAGAGGTTGGGCGATCCAGTGGAGCGGGGTGACACCATGGCCGGTATCGTCCTGGCGGCCGGGGATTCCCGTCGCATGGGGTGCACCAAGCAACTCCTGTCCGTTGGGGGGGAAACCCTGCTTCAACGGGTCCTTCGTCAGACCCTGGCCTCGGACCTTGATCTGGTGGTCCTGGTGCTCGGACACAGGGCCGATGAGGTGCGGGAATCCCTGGGCCGGCTTCAGTCCCATTCAAAGCTGAGGATCGTGGTGAACCCGCGGTTTCACGAGGGAATGAGCACGTCACTGATTCAAGGCATGAGCATGGTTGAATCGTCCCATGATCGGGTGATGGTGATCCTGGGGGACATGCCCGGGGTTTCGTCGGACCTGCTGGATCGACTTCGGCGAGAGACCGTGGCATCGGGAAGGCCCCTGGGCGCCGTGGCGGTCGACGGGAAACGTTCCGTCCCGGTGGTGATCGGGCGCCCGTTTTACGGGGCCGTCCACGAGTTGACCGGTGATGCCGGGGCGCGGGGACTGTTTCACCGCCACGGGGATGCGGTCTGTCTGGTGGAGGCCGGTGACGGCTACGATGCCGCGGACGTGGATACGCCGGAGGACTACGAACGGTCAATCATCGGCATTCCCGGGGAAAACGGCCGGGAATAAGCGGAGATTTTTTCCCGAGCCGGCCGCGAAAACGGCCCTGAAGGGGAAAGGAGTCGGGAGCATGAGAAGAGAGAGCACGCCACCCGGCGAGGATGCCCCGATCGCATGCCCGAGACTGGGTCACCTGGTCCCTTTTTCATACTGCCGAATGGAGAGCGAAGGTGCCCCCTGTCCCATGGCGCTGGACTGCTGGTATGACCGGTTTCTGGTGGAGGATTTCTTCCGGGAAGTCCTGACCCCGGAGGAGTGGGAGGCGGCCTTTGACCGTCCCCCGAAGAGCCGGATGAGCCGCCTCATGGAGAGCATCGAGGAGACCCGAAAGGGAATCTGATGAGAGTCGAAAGGTCCCCCGGGCCGCAGCCTAGAGCTTCGCGAAGCGTTTGATCTCGGCCTTCTCCCGCAGGTCGACCAGCCAGGCGTCGAACACGACGCGGTGCTTCAGTTCCCGGACGGAGCGTCGAACCGAGTCCTTTTGTTCCTGGAAGTCGGCCTCGTCGATACCCTTGGATTCCTCCCACCGGATCACGTAGAAATCGCTGTCCCCTTCAAACACCCGGGTCGGATAGGGCGATTCCTTACTGAGGGTAAAGGCCGCCTCCTGGAGTTCCGGCGCCGATCCGATACCCTGGATCAGTCCGCCGCGCTTGAAAAAATCGGAGGTGGTCGGGGTCAGCCCTTCTTCCTCGATGAGGCCTTTCCAGTCCCCGCCCTCGCGCAGGCGCTTAAGGAGATCTTCCGCCGCGGATCGGGCCTTGTCGCGCGCCCGTTGAAGGGAAAGGTCTGATTGCACCCGGGCGATCACTTCCTTCAGTTCGGGAATGTAGGACGGCTTTTCCTCGATCACCTGAAAGAGAAAGAACCGGCCCTCGTATTCCAGGGCCTCGCTGACGGCCTTGGGTTCCAGGGAAAAGATCACCTCCATGAGCCGATCGTCTCCGCCGATCTCCGGAATGCCGTCCCCGCGTCCGAAGAAATCCGTCTTCTTCACCGAAACGCCCTGCTCCCCGGCATATTCCTCCAGGTTGACGTCGTAGGGCATCTGGTCCATCAGGGTCAAGGCCTTTTCGTGGGCCGCGTCCGATGCCGAGATGCGGCGAAGGGTCTCGGCGATTTCCTGGCGGACCTCCTCCAGAGGCCGGGTCCTGGCCTCGGTCACGTCCTCCACCTTGATGATGTGGAGGCCGAACTCGGTGCGGACCAGGTCGCTGATTTGACCGGGTTTCATGGCGAATGCGGCATCTTCAAAGGCCTGCACCATCTGTCCGGAGGAGAAACTGCCCAGGTCTCCGCCCTCGTCCTTGGACGGGCCCTCGGAGTGGGCCTTGGCCAGGCCGGCGAAGTCCTCGCCCTTCCTTGCACGGTCCAGGACCTTCGTGGCCCGCTCCGTCACCGCCTTGACCTCCTCCTCCGAGGCGTCCGGATTCAACTTGAAGAGGATGTGGCGGGCCTTGACCTGCTTCTTTTCCTTGTAGTTGTCGATGTTTTCATCGTAATAGGCCCGAATATCCTCTTGCCGGACGGACGCCTGATCCAGGGAGGCGTCGGGATCGATCTCGATGTAGGCCAACTGGATTTGATCCGGGATCCGGTAGTCTTCGCGGTGCTCGGCGAAGTACGCCTCCAGGTCCTCGGGTTCGAACTGGATCGAATCCAGGTATCGATCGGGGGAGAAGGCGGCGTATTGAATTCGTGTTTCCCGGTGGGTCAAGGTGTAATACTGGAGGAGTTCCTGGTCCGTGACCGGAAGAAAGGCCGTGATGAACTGGCTTACCTTGTCCTTGAGAAGCATCTGTGCAACCGTGTCCTCAAAGTCTTCCGGTTTCATGCGGTTCTGGTTCAGAACGGCATGATATCTCCGTGGGTCGAAGCGTCCCTGAAACTGGAAGGCGGGATAGGATATGATCTCCGCCTGGATTTCCTCCTCCGTGACGCCGAGGCCGATCTTTCGGGCCTCCTGGCTCAAGAGTTTCTCGTCGATCAACTGCATGAGCGCCCGGTTTTTCAGGTCAAAGACCTCGATCAGGGTATCGTTCCACATGGAGCCGTACTGGCGCTGAAGAGTACTGAGAATATCCCCGTAGGTCTTACGGTATTCCGCCCCCGTGATGATATCCCCGTTCACGGTGGCCACCTTGCTCCCCTCGTCGCTGCGAAAGGAGTACCCGAAGTAGAAAATGAAGACGAGGGCGATGATCCCGATCAGGACCTTGATCAGGTAGGACTTGGCATGCTTTCTCATCAAACTCAACAACATGCGATTCTTCCTCCAGGAATTGCCGCTGCCCCGCCGAGGCGGGTCGCGGTTTCAATCAGCGGAGACACGTGCGGGGCCCCGATGGACCCCGGCCTCCGGAAGGCATGACCGGGATTCCTACCATGGCAGGCCCGGAGTGTCCATCAGAATCTGCCCCCCTGAGGCCCCGCAGGTCGGACGGCCCATATGAGTGAGGTCATGTTGACGCCCGTGCCCGCTTCTGATAGCGTCCCTCTCATTCACCGGGCGGACTGAGCGCATCGAAGTCCGGTCATGTTCGGTCCGGGACGCGCGGAACTGGAGGAACTCCATGGCACGAGTCGCCACAGGACTGGACGTCTTCAGGGAAAACGACTGGAAAGACTATCGCCATGCGCGCGTGGGCCTGTTGTGCAACCCGGCATCCGTGGACCATGGTTTTCGACCGGCCTCCCATGTGGTGTCGGGGGTCCTGGGAAAGGGCCTTCGGGCCCTCTTCGGACCGCAGCACGGGTACGGCGCTGAAGACCAGGACAACATGGTGGAGACGGGTCACGGGTACGATACCGCACTCGGCGTCCCCGTATTCAGTCTCTACAGCGAGAGCCGGGAACCCCGCCCGGACATGCTGGAGGGGATCGATGTCCTCCTGGTGGACTTGCAGGATGTGGGTACGCGGGTCTACACCTTTGCCTCGACCATGCTCCTCTGTATGCGGGCCGCGGCAACATGGGGCAAGACCGTGGTGGTTCTGGACCGCCCGAATCCCCTCGGCGGCCTGCGTGTGGAAGGAAACCTCCTGTCCCCGGACATGCACTCCTTCGTAGGCCCCGCCCGGCTGCCCATGCGTCACGGTCTCACCATGGGGGAACTGGCGGTCTTCTTCAGGCAGACCCTTCACGTGGACGTGGATCTGAAGGTGATTCGCATGAATGGATGGCGTCGGGACATGGTCTGGCGGGACACGGGGCTCCGGTGGGTGATGCCGTCGCCCAACATGCCTTCACCGGAAACGGCCTTCGTCTACCCGGGCCAGGTACTCTGGGAGGGAACCAATGTCTCCGAAGGGAGGGGGACATGCCGCCCGTTTGAACTGTTCGGCGCCCCGTTTTTACGCCCCGAACGGGTCATGCAGGGCCTGCCGCGCGAGGCCACGGAAGGGGCGGTTTTTCAGCCCGCGTCGTTCCGCCCGACCTTTCACAAGTGGGCCCACACCCTGTGTCGAGGATTCTTCATCCATGTCCTGGATGAGCGGCTCTATCGGCCCTATTTCGCATCCATCGCGCTGGTGAGCGCCCTTCTTCGGGACGGCGGGGACCGCTTTCGTTGGCGTGACCCTCCGTACGAGTACGAGTACGAACGACGCCCCATCGATCTGATTCTCGGAGATGTTGCGGTTCGGAAGGCCCTGGAGCGGGGCGAGGATCCCCGTGGGATTCGGGAGGGATGGAGGGACGATGAGGCCGCGTTTGAAGAACAGCGAACGCCCTGCCTGCTGTATTGAAGCCCCTCATCCTAGGCAGAGGCGTTCACCTCTTTTGTTCGCCGCTGATCCACTTGTCAATGGCTTCTTTATCAAAGCGCCACACCCTTCCGATGCGGATGGCGGGGATCTTTCCCTCAGCGGCGTATTTGCAAATGGTGATCTCGTGAAGCTTCAAATACTTGGCCAATTCTTTGGTGGTCATGATCTGGGGCATGGGTGACTCCTATGGTTTGCCGATACATCGGGCTTTGATCGGATCGTTAAAATGTGTATTTTTCTATATAATTCCTAAAAACGGCAAAGTCAAGAGTAACATTTTAAGTGTGGGTTAAACGGTCTTATCTCGCGGCATGAATACGTTCCCCCCTTTTCTTCTTATGAGCTCAAAAGGCGAACAAACCCTTGGGGTTAGGAGCCCCTTCTTCTTTTCGGTTTTTCTTCTTCTGGTCTGCCTGCTGTTCCCGGCCTTCGCCCCGGCGGGGGAGACGGTCCGGTTCATCTGCGACGGCGACACCGTGATTCTGGAGAGCGGTGAGAGGATTCGCTACCTGGGGATCGACACCCCGGAGATGGGTGAGGAAGGCCGGCCGGCGGAATTCATGGCTGAAGAGGCCAGGGCGTTCAATGCACAACTGGTGCAGGGTGAACAGGTGAGGCTCGAATCGGACCGGGAAAAACGGGACCGGTATGGAAGAATGGTGGCCTGTGTATACCTTTTGGACGGCCGGTTGATCAACGAACTCCTCGTGCAGCATGGGCTGGCGCTGGTGGTGACCCGGCGACCCAATGTGCTTCACAGGGAGAGGTTGATCCTGGCCCAGCGGGAGGCCATGACCCGTGGCCTGGGGATCTGGAGCCGATGGCCTGATTCGAGGGAGGGACCGTGTGTGGTAAGCCGCCGTTCATTTCGCTTTCACCGACCCGATTGCCCCTACGCGCAACAGATCCGACCGCAGAACCGGGTTCGATTCGACTCCACCCTACAGGCCTGCTGGGAAGGATACAGCCCCTGCAGCCACTGTTTTCCCGGACGGTAGCGGCGCATGTCCCCGCGGGCCTTATATGGGCGACATGGCGTCTTCCGGACCCATCCTCATTACAAAAGGGGGTTCGAGTCCTTGACGCATATCCGGAGGGAGACTATAACCGGCCGGTACGATCATTCCAGGAGTTTGTCCTGAGGCCATGACCATGAGACATCTCATCGATCTTCTTCCCCTGCGTTTTCGCGATCCCCGTCTGGGCATGGCGGGAAAGCGGATGTTCTTCTACGTGGTAATCGGGCTCATCGCAGGGTTGGGATCCATCGCCTTTCAATACCTTTGCCAGCTCGGGATCTACGGTTTTATGGAACTCATGGCGGGATACCGGCCCCCGTCCCCGGCTGGGGAGGCCCACCTCTTTCAGCCTTCGGGCATCCCCTTCCGCCGATGGATGCTCCTCTTCCTCCCGGCTATCGGCGGCATCTTCAGCGGGTGGATCGTGTATACCTTTGCCCCGGAGGCCGAGGGGCATGGGACCGACGCGGCCATCGACGCCTATCACAACCGGGGCGGCTTTATTCGGGGTCGGATTCCCATCATCAAGACCATCGCTTCGGCCCTGACCATCACATCCGGGGGATCGGGCGGACGCGAAGGCCCCATTGCGCAGATCGGATCCGGATTCGGATCTTTCCTGGCCACGCGGCTCAAGTTGTCCGATCGGGATCGTCGCATCATGATGGCGGCGGGTATGGGCGCGGGTGTGGGGAGTATTTTTCGTGCCCCCCTGGCCGGCGCCCTCTTCGCAGCCGAGGTCCTGTACAGCGAACCCGAATTCGAGTCCGAGGTGATCATTCCGGCGGGCATCTCCTCGGTGGTGGCGTATTGCACCTTCTGCCTGGCCTTTGGATGGGGATCGCTGTTCGAATCCGGGGGATTCGTATTCCAGAATCCCTTGGAACTCGGCCCGTACGTGATCCTGGCCTTTGTCCTGGCGGGTGGCGCCATCTTGTACATCCGCTCATTCTACGGTGTGCGCCGATTTTTTGTCGAACGGGTCCATATTCCGAACCACCTCAAGCCGGCCCTTGGAGGGCTCGCAACCGGCGTGATCGGTTTTTTTCTCCCCCAGACCCTCGCCTTTGGATACGGCTTTGTCCAGATGGCCATGGAAAACCAGCTTTCCACGCTGTTTCTCCTGGGGCTCGCATTCGGCAAGATCCTGACCACCTCTTTTTCCATCGGCTCCGGGGGCAGCGGCGGAGTATTCGGCCCTTCTGTGGTGATTGGAGGAGCCCTGGGGGGGGTAGTGGGCCGCATCTTTCACCAGATCATGCCCGCCGTGGTGACCCAGCCGGGCGCCTTTGTGGTGGTGGGCATGGCGGGATTTTTTTCGGCGGCCTCCAATACACCCATCTCCACGATAATTTTCGTGAGTGAGATGACCAATTCCTATCATCTCCTGCTCCCCAGTCTCCTGGTCTGCTCACTCTCCTTTCTCTTCTCCAGGGGGTGGACGATTTTCCACAATCAGGTCCCTTCCCGAATCGATTCCAATGCCCACAAAGGCGACTTCTTTGTGGATCTGCTCGGAACGATCCGCGTGAAGGAACTCATGCCCCAGGTCCGCAAGGTGGAGATGGTCCCCGAGACCATGCGTTTCAGTGATTTCCGCCGGGTCTTCAGCGCGACCCAGCAGCACTACTTCCCGGTGGTGGATGAACAGAAAAAACTCACCGGCATCTTCTCCATCAATGATATTCGAAGCGTGCTCTTCACCCCGGAGATCGGTGATCTCGTGCTGATGAAGGACATTGCCGGTACGGAGATCATATCCACAACGCCTTCGGAGGACTTGAACGAGGTCCTCAAGAAGTTCACCGTGCGAAATCTTCAGAGGATTCCTGTCGTGCGGGAGGACGATCCCCGATCGCTCCTGGGCATGCTCGACCGGCGGGAAGTGATTCAGTATTACAACCAGCGGGTGGATGCGATGAAAGCAGGACTCGGTCGCATCACCATCGATTCGGACCGGGAGGTCTCTCTCCTGAAGACCATTCGGGTCCGGGACGCCATGAAGCCCAATGCCCTGACCATCCCCGAGGACATGACGATCGAAGATCTTCGACGGCTTTTTTCCGAAAGCAAGCACCGGAGCTTTCCCGTGGCGGACCGGGAAGGAAGGCTGGTCGGTATGGTCTCGTTTTCGGATATGGAACACCACCCTGCCGAGGAAGATCCTGCCCGGACAGCATGGGATGTTGCCACGAAAAAGGTGGTTACCATCGGCATGGACGACGACCTCTTCCTGGCTCTCAGTCGAATCAGCCAGGGGGACTATGCCATCCTTCCCGTTATCGAAGGGCCTGGATCACCCCGTGTGGTCGGCGTGATCAGCCGAAGAGACATCATCGCCGGGTATGAGGCCTTTGTGATCAACCGGAAGGTGTGAGCAGGGTCTCGTAAGCGGGGTGGAGAAAATACCAACCCGTTGGCGGGGAATGATATCCCCGCCCGTGGGCGCAGTGGCAAGGAGGAGGAAGCAGAAGGGAATCGGTTAGAGGGTTTCGAGCTTCTTCTTGGCCAGTTCGGCCTCGCTCGTTCCCGGGTGCTCTTTGACGATTTTTTTGAGCAGGAGACCCGCACTCGTCTTGTCTTTGATCTCCAGAAAGGCCGCGGCCTGCCTCAGCATGGCGTTCGCCACCTTGTTCCCCTTGGGATATTTCTTGATGACGTTCTGATATGCGAGGATCGCCTGTTCGTATTCCTTGGCCGACATGTGGGTCTCGCCGATCCAGAAGTGGGCGTTGTCCGCCCTGTCTGATTGGGGGTAGCGGTCCAGAAAGGCCTTAAAGGCCTCTCTGGCGGGCTCGAACTTGCCTTGCCGGTAAAGGTCCAGCGCGTAATCGTAGAGGGCGACCTCATCGGAAGGCATGGAAGCCTCGGTGCCGGCCGGCGCTGCCGTGGGAGCGGACGAACCCGTATCGGGAACCTGCGTCCCCCCGGGGGTAGGTTCGGGTTCAGCGGGTTTGATGAGGTCCTCGGGCGGCTCCAGGCCGAGGTACTGCTGCTGCTGAAGGACAAGCCGGTCCAGGATTTCGACCTTCCGAGTCATTTCCTCGATGCGATCCTTCATGACGACCTGGTCGCTCAGGTCCTCTTCGACAATCCTTCTGACCACGTGCTCGTTGTCTTCAGTGCGGCCCGACATCTCGCTCAGTTGTGTCTTGAGCTGATCGATTTCCAGCCGGAATTGGGCCTGGTTGGTCTGCAGGGTGTCCAGCCTGGCGGCAAGATCGCCGCCGCCGGCCTCCTGAATGGCGGACACCTTTCGGTTGAGGGTCACGATTTGATCGTTGAAATAGGCCATCTCCCGATCGTATACGCAGGACGACAGAAGAGGGCATAGAATGAGAAGAAGGAATGGAAGTGCGTTTCGTGCCATGGCTCGTTTGGACCCCGGCGGACATAGAAGTTTACATCCAGGACGGCTCTTCTCTGCCAATCTCTGTATCCGTGCGCTATTGACCCACGAGTCTGCGAGGTCGCTTGTGTCCCGCCGCAGGCGGGATACGCTGTCGAGCCGCGTCTTGATTCGACTCAAGCCATCCATGGCCCTCGTCCTTCGCGCACCCTCACAGGAGTCCCGTTCCCCTGTCCTGCGGAATGGGACTGATCTTGGCAAAAAAATGTCATCTTCAGGATTGGAAACTTCCGAGTGCCCAAAACCTCTTCCGGATGGGCACTGGAAACACGCGGGGGATCGACTGCAGAGCAGACCGACGCCCCCGCCGGTTTGCGTGACCTGCCCCGACCCTCGCGGGTCGGGGGGAGGAAAACGACATCAACCGTGGGACGTGGGCCCGCGACCATCTTCATGTGCGGACGGTCGCGGAAACCGGCACCGGCCGACTACTTGAAAAGCTTGAACTCGTCCCGGCGATTCTTGGACCAGGCCGCTTCATTGCTGGCGGGATCCGCCGGCCTTTCCTCGCCGTAGCTGATGGTCCGGATTCGATCGCTCGAAATGCCCAGGCTCGCCAGGAAATCCCTGGCGGCGTTGGCCCGGCGCTCTCCCAGGGCCAGGTTGTATTCGTTGGTGCCGCGCTCATCGCAGTGCCCTTCGATCCGCACCCCGTATTCGGGATTCTTTTCCAGCCACATGGCCTTGTTCTTGAGGGCGATCTGCGCGTCGCTCTTGAGTTCGGACCTGTCGAAATCGAAGTAGATGTTCACGGACTCAAACGCCTCGATTTCCAGTTGTTTCTGTCGCAGGGCCTCGAGTTCCGCCTGTCGCTGTTTTTCCCGGTCGGCGTATCCCGCGTCACCGGGAGTTCCACCTTCCTTCTGCGCGGCGGCCTGCTCGGTCCCTTCAGCCGGACCGGCACCGATCTGTTTCTTCGCACACGAGGTCATCAGCAAGAGCGAAGAACACGCAATGGCCAGAACGATCCAGACGAACAATCCATTCTTCTTCATCCTCTATATCCCTCCTGATTAGTTTTTTAGGTGCAAAACGAAGTACCAATGCCGATCTAGGACCCTGTCTCATACCGGTAACTAATTTTGTATATCACGTTGCTATTCTGGTTTCAAGAAGATAGATGGTCCGGAATCACTTTTTAGACGGTTTCGCAAAAACTCGGTCAACCGCCCCCGGGATGGCCGTAACCCGTTGGAATTTCGGTGCGGCCGACCTGGCTCGGCTCTTTTGCGAATACATGACTTTTCTTTCGTCCCACCCGGCAGGCCCGTTAGAAAGGGGACCAACTGGGCGAGGTCTGCTCCCCGTTGTGAAAGGTGATTCGCCTCTGGTTCTGCCCGCCGGCGGTCATCAGATAGAGGTGATAGGAACCCGTCCGATTGGAGGTGAACGCCAGGTACTGGCCGTCCGGAGACCAGCAGGGGTCCTCGTTTTTTCCCTGCCCTTCAGTGAGGTTACGAAGGCCCGTGCCGTCTTCCTGGATGGTGAAAATGTCGATGCGGCCGTCGTGCATTCCGGAAAAGGCGATCCGGTTCTGGACGGACCAGGCAGGGGAGGTATTGTACTTGCCCTCAAAGGTGAGCCGGCTCTCGGAGCCGCTTTCAAGATCTTGGACATAGATCTGAGGGGAACCGGAGCGATTGGAAACGAAGGCGATTTTTCGGCCGTCCGGGGAAAAGGAGGGGGACACGTCGATGCCCCAGTGACGCGTAACGCGGTTGAGGATATTGCCGTTGGTGTCGATGGTGTACACGTCCGGGTTGTCCCCGTGGCTCAGGGTCAGGGCGACGCTTTCCCCGTTCGGCGCCCAGGATGCGCCGGTGTTCAGGCCCGTTCTCGCCGAGATCCGCCGGTCGACACCCGTGGCCAGGTCCTTGAGAAAGAGCATGGGGCCGCCGTCCCGGAAGGAGACATACAACAGCTTGTCGCCCCTGGGAGACCAGCGAGGTAGGAGCGAAATGCTCTCGTCAAAGGTGATCTGCCGGGGGTTGTGCCCGTCCACGTCGCACAGGAAGATCTCCTTGTTGAGTTCCTTCTTTCCCTTGGCCCGGTTGACATAAGCCAGACGGGACAGGAACATGCCCTTCTGACCCGTGACAAGATAGAGAATCTCGTTGCTGAGCCGGTGCACCAGGGCACGATGTTCGGCCTGCTTGCCCAGGAGCCGCTTGGTATAGACACTCCTGCCTCGAAACACGTCGTAGAGACGGACTTCCAGTTCCAGGCTCTGGCCGATGGAGGAATAGGAGCACGTGAGAAGCAACTCGGCGCCGATTACGGACCAGTCCTTGAACCGGATGCGATCCCCGGCCACATCTTTCAGGGACCCGGGGAGAAACGCCTCCTTTTCGATGGACACGAAGTACCCGCTGAGTTCCAGGTCGTTGGCCGCCACATCGGCGAGCTTCTCACCGAACCCCGGGTCCTCCGTATCGGCGGAACGCCTCTCAAAGGGCGGGATGGCGATGCGCAGCTTCTGAACCGAAGGGGCGTTGATGTCGATGAAGATGCGCGCCCATGCGGTTCCGGGCGCGCTCAGCGCCAGGGACCAGACCAGCAGGCTCACGAGGAGCAGGCTACATCTTCTCCAGCTCTTCCAATGTGAAACGGATTTCAAATTCTTCATAGCTCTTTGTATAGGATTCCGGAAACGGAGGCAAGGGGTTGGATCGTTCCACGGCGCGGAGCACGGATTCATCGAAGATCGGGTCGGACGACCGCCTGACAAAGCGGCTCCGTGAGATGGCGCCGTCCCGCTGGACCAGAAGGAGAACGGTAGCCTCCAGGTTGGTGTCACGCTGAAGCGCTACCGGGTAGGACCAGTTTCCGGCAATCCACTGGGTCACTCTGGCCTGGTAGATCTGCATCACGGTCCCCAGAAAGCCGCCGGCCCCGCCGGCCCCGCCGGTTCCGCCGCCCTGGCTGCGAACCCGGTCTTGAACCTGCGAGACCGCCCGGTCCAGAGGATCTCCTGCCTGCCTTGGGACCGCAGGCTGCGGGCTGGTCTGGGACTGGACCTTCCGGTCGATGCGGGAAATCGCCTGATCGATCAGGTCGGAAGGGGAGGCCTCCGGTTTCTTGGCCGGCCGGGTCTCCTTTTGAACGGTCCTCTTGGCCACCACCACCGGCTTTTCTTCCCGCTTGATCTCCGCGACTCTTTTTGCGGGCTCTGGAGCGGGAATCGGCGAGGCCGCCTTGGCCTCTTTGGGAGGAGACGCCGCCGGCTTTGCAGGCCCGGGTGTGGTCCGGTCCTTCCCTCCACCGGGCATGTCCACGAGTTGGACATCGTATACGATTCCGGGAGAGGGCCTGCGAATGGAGACGTTTTGGGGAAGGAAGACCATGAGAGACAGCAGGGCGGCATGAAAGCAGACGGAGAGAACGACGACGGGCAGCCACTGCACACCGTTTCCCTCGATCCCGTTCATGGATCCCCATGTCGCTGCCATGGTCATACCCTAATCGTCCTCGGGTTCGGTTACCATGCCCACCTTGTCGATGCCGGCCTTCTTGAGCCGGGCAATCACCTGGATCACGAACCCGTAAGGCACCTGTCGATCCGCTCGGAGCAGGATCCCTTTGTCGCGACGATACTTGGAAATGGTGCGGATTTTACCCTCCAGTTCGTCGAGCATCATCGGGCTCTCTTCGAGAAAGATCTCCTGCTTCTGGTTGATGGACAGGAAGAGCGGTTCCTCATCGGTCTTGATGTTCTGGGTGGTCGTCTTGGGCAGATCCACCTCCACGCCCTGCATCATCATGGGCGCGGTGACCATGAAGATGATCAGCAGGACGAGCATCACGTCCACGAAGGGCGTGACGTTGATGTCCGACATGAGCCGCTTCCCGCTTCCGTTGGTCAGCATGCATGGATCTCCGGAAATGGTTTCCTTGAAACCATATACTAAGGGGTGGACGCCGTTCGTTTCAAGTGCTGGCGTTCGATGACGCTCAGAAAATCAGACATGAACGTCTCCATCTCGGAGGTCAACACGGCGACACGACGACTGAAGTGATTATACGCCACCACGGCGGGGATGGCCGCAGCGAGCCCTGCGGCCGTGGCCACCAGGGCCTCCGAGATGCCCGGCGCGACCACAGCCAGGCTGGCGGATCCGCTGAGGCCGATGTGGTGAAAGGACTCCATGATGCCCCAGACGGTCCCGAAAAGCCCGATGAAGGGTGCCGTGTTCCCGGTGGTGGCCAGGAATGAGATGGCCTTCTCCATGCGGTTGCTCTGCTGGATCCCCGCTCTCCTCAGGGCGCGCTCCACCTGGGCGAGCATGGACTGGATCGAATGCCCGCCCGATTCAGGCGATGGCTTGGGAAGATTACGGATCCGGCGGAATTCGGCGTACCCCGCCCGAAAGAGTTGGGCCGAGGGGCTGGAGTGGAGTTCGGCGGATTCGTTCAGGAGAGAGGCGAACTCGGTTCCCTCCCAGAAACGTTCCAGGAATTGCTCCGATTCGCGTCGAGCCTTGCCGTAGAGCCGCCACTTCAGAAAAATGATCGCCCATGAGGTCACGGAGAAGAGGAGCAGGATCATCATGACGAATTTGACCATGAGGCCGGCGCCGGCCACCATGTGAAGTATGTCGCCGCCGATCCCCGTCCCGAGGGCTCCGGTGGGTGATATCCAGGATTGAATCGACATCCATACCATCGCTGTCACCTGTTCACGCTGGGGTGGGGATATGGACGGTTTTGCAAGAATCCGCTCAACCGCCGTTGGTGAGGTCATCACCACTTGGAATCACAAGGGCAGATGATCTGCCCCCGAGCTTTTTACGACTCCATCCATATTCGGGGCTGCGTCCCAGGCCGAACTCATCGAAGGACGTGGAGGCGCCGGATCGGCACGGGGTCCATGAGGGGCCATGGACCCGGCCCTGCTTTTATGCCTCGCGGCTCACCCTGTCTTTCGTTTCTATAATCCCCGGGTTTCGCATGCAAGCAGAATCGTGTGAGGCGGCCCCGTTCCGTGTAGGGCCGGCGGCGAGTCAGGGCGTCAGTTGGAGACGGCGGATGAGGAAACGAGCCAGGCCGGAGACATCGTCCGGATCGAACCGGGGACCGTCCCATGGGGCTCGGACCGTGGTGATGAGGGCCATGAGAAAGGGATCGTTCAGGCAGACGGGGGGCTCGCCCAGATCGGCCCGATGGACCTCGATCTTGGGAATCCGGGCCCTCTTGTACCCCTCGGCCAGGATGAGGTCCATGCCGTGAAGGAGTTCGGCGAGTTCCTGTGGGTCGGGATCACCGTCCACCTCTCGAATCAGACCGATGAGCCCCGGGGAGGAAATCACCGTGCCTGCGGCTCCGGCCCGGCGATGCAGCCAGGTATCCTTGCCCGGCGTGTCCAGGTCCAGGCGGCCCCGGTGGTGCTTCATGGTCCCCACCCGCAGACCGGCCCGTTGAAGCTCCGGAATAAGCCGTGCAATGAGGGTGGTCTTTCCGGAATTGGAGAGACCGGCCACGCCGATAATGGGGGCTGTCGGATGGTTCATGGCTCTTCGGACAAAAAGATGGACTGAAAGATGCGGTCATCCGCAGCCATGCACTGCTCTTTGAGCCGCGTGTATTTTTCCATGAGGATCTTGCCTTCCTTGGTCAGATAGGATCCGCGTTTCCCATCGGAGCATACGAGTTGGGCCTGAATGTGGCTCTCGGTGGCCTTGATTCGGCTCCAGACCCCCTTGTAGGACATCTTCAGGGTTTTGGCCGCCTTGTTGATGGACCCGGTCTGTTCGATGGTCTCGAAAATGCGTTTCCGCCCTTCTCCCATGACCATTTCGCCCTGTTCGTTTACGAGCCATTGCCGGGAACGCAGCTTGAGTCCGTTCATGTCGATTCTCCTTTCAAACCCTCGGGACGAGGATGGTGGCTCATGGGAGCTCCGCACGGAGTTCGCCGCTCCTGGAGGGGTCGTAGCCTCCCAGTGCCCGGACCCGGTCCCGGAAGCCCGTCGATCGAATCGTCTCCAGCAGAAACCGGATGACATCCCTGTCGAGGCTCGCCAGAGGGATGACGAGTTCGTACTGCTCTCGAACGACGGGAATGAAGTCGAGATTGAGGGCCTTTGCCGCGGCCAGGATGCCCATGCCGCAGTCCGCCGCCCCGCTCAATACATCCACCGCCACGGCCATGTGGGTGTATTCCTCATGGTCGTATCCCGCGATACTCTCGGGCGGGATCCCTGCAAGGCCCAGCCGGTAATCGAGAAGCACGCGCGTCCCTGAACCGGCCTGTCGATTCACCAGTCGGACATCCGACCGTGCCAGGTCTTCCAGCCCTTGAATCTCCTTGGGGTTCCCTTTGGGGACCATGAGACCCTGTTCCCGTTCCACCATGTGAAACAGGGCCACGCCGACCCCTTGGAGGTAGCGCTCTATGTAGGGGATGTTGTACTCCCCGGTCTCCGTGTCCAGGAGGTGGGTCCCGCACAGATGACAGTTGCCTTTGCGCAGGGCCATGAGCCCGCCCAGGCTTCCCACGTTCCCCGAGGAAACCCGGATGTCCCGGCCGGTTCTTCGAATTTCATCGGCCAGCAGGTCCACGGTCATGTCGTGGCTTCCGATGATGACGATGGTCTTGTCGAGTTCCGTTTCATCCACCAGGAGTTCCGCCGCCACCTCCTCATCCATTCCCACTCCCTCGGAAAGCGAAGGAATCCGCAGGATGCCTTCAGCGCGTGTCAGGGTGGTGATGGATCCCGCGGCCCTGGGAAGCGGCGTGGCCACGGCCCGGCCTCCGATCCGGCCGATATTCACCCTCACAAACTCCTCGATCCCCGGTTTGGATGGGATGTCCCGGGAAGGGCGGACCTGGATGGTCTGCGGCTCGGCCATGGGCAGCCCCTGAAGCCCGAGCAGGAGAGGACGGACGAACTGCTCAAAAGAAAGGGTGGCGGAGACCGTATACCCGGGGTTCCCCACGACCGGCTTTCCCCGGACCTCCCCCAGGATCGTCGGTTTCCCGGGCATCATGGCGACTCCGTGAACCAGGATTCGACCCAGGTCTCCGATCACGTGCACGGTGTAGTCCTTGCTGCCGGCCGAGGATCCCGCGTTGATGAGAATGACGTCCGCGCCGGAGTCCACGGCCTTCTCCACCGCAGCGCGAAGAATCTCCTCGTCATCCGGAAGAATGGATCCGACGCGGGGTACGGACCCGCACTCCTGCACCAGCCCCGCAAGAATGACGGAGTTGAATTCCAGGATTCGATTCGGTCCGAGGTGTGATGGGTCCGACACTTCTTCATGACGGACCAGTTCCGATCCCGTGGGAAGAATAGCTACCACGGGGCGCCGCCACACCGGAAGGGTGAATATGCCGCCCGCGATGAGCGCCCCGAGATCGACGGGTCGGATCCGGTGGTTCCGGGGCAGAAGGAGCTGGCTGGCTACGATGTCCTCGCCGACTTTGCGTACATGCTGCCACGGGTGGGCCGGGGATCGGATCTCCAGGTGGTCCGTCTCCATTTCGTGGAGTTTCTCGACCATAATCACGGCATCAAAGCCTTCGGGAAGGACCTGCCCGGTGTTGATCCACAGGGCGTCCCGGCCCATTTCGAGCGTTCTCGGGGAACGGTCGGTGGCCCCGTACGTCTCATCGGCGCGGACGGCCACGCCGTCCATGGCGGCGGAATGAAACGGGGGGGCGGAGATCTTCGCGAACACGGGCTCCGCAGTGACGCGCCCCAGCGCCTCTTCCACCGGGACCTCTTCAGGCCCGGTGCGGCGTCCTCCACCAAAACGCTCCAGAAAAAGGCCCCGGGCCTCTTGAAGGGGTTTCATGGCAAGGTAGACATTTCTCTTCATTCAGATTCTCCTTGGGTGATTCCATACTCCCGGATCCCCCAAACGATGTTCGGCTCCCCGGGGGTCGCGGAGAGAGGTGTGTCACGACCCGTCCCGGAACAGATGGACGGTCACGCGGTCACCCCGGTAGAGCCCCTCGGTGAACCGATCGATCCGGACGAGGCCGTCCGCCTCGGCGAGGGGAGAGATCAGGCCGGACTTCCCGAAGATGGGATCGGCGATCCACTTCCCGTCGGATTCATCAAGCCGAACCCGAATGTAGTCATCGCGGCCGGCCGCGGACTCGATGTTTCGAGCGAGTTCGGCCTCGGCCTGCCCGATACGCTCGCCCGCGCGGCGCCGTCGGCCCGAGATCCGCTCCAGAAACGGAGCGAGAAGGATCTCGGCGATTACCAGGGCCGAGGCCGCGTGCCCCGGGATTCCCCAGACGGTCTGAAGACCGTTCGACGCGAGGATAGTGGGTTTGCCCGGGCTGATGGAGACGCCGTGGGCGAGAACGGTCATCCGTTCCAGAGATTCCAGCACCTGCACGGTGAGGTCCCGCATGCCCACGGAACTCCCTCCCGAGATCCAGACCGAATCGCCCAGGGCGAGGCCGTTCACGACCTGTTCTCTCAGGGCTTCGAACCGGTCCGGTGTGAGGCCCAGGGCGATTGAATCGGCCCCGAGACCCCGGCAAAAGGCGGCCAGGGTGTGGCTGTTGATGTCCCGGACCTGTCCGGGCATGGGACTGCGGTCCACGGAAACCACCTCGTCCCCGGTGGAGAGAATGGCGATTCGGGGTCGCCGGACCACCGGAACCCGGGTGACCCCCAGACCCGCCAGGACACCCAGATCCTGGGGACGCAGGCGGACGCCTGCGGGAAGCACTGAGCGGCCCTTGCGCACATCGTCGTCAGGCTGTATGACGTTTTCGAGGGGTGAGACGGTGCGGGAGACCTCGATGGTGCGGTCGTCGAGATCATGGCAGTATTCCACCATGACCACGGCATCGGCATCGGGAGGAAGCATGCCGCCCGTGGCGATTCGCACGGCCTGCCCGGGTTGGACGCGGATCGCAGAGGACTCGCCCATCAAGACCTCCCCCGCTACCTCCAGGAGGGCCGGCATGTTTTCTGTGGCCCCGTACGTGTCCCTGGCACGCACGGCAAACCCGTCCATGGACGAACGGGAAAACCCGGGCAGGTCCTCGGGCGCGATCAGGTCGTTGGACAGGATACGGCCGTGGGCCTCATTCAGGATGACGTCCTCCCCGGACAGGCGCTCCATTTTCTGAATGATCGCCAGGATTTCTTCAACGGTCTTGAGCTGAAAGAACACGACGGGTGAAAACCCCTTTCTTCCTGTGAAGACCCCCGCTAGGATGGACCGAACATTCGGCCCTGCAGCGGGACCGAGGGCATGGCTGCCTGAACAGGGTGACATTTAGACCAAAGATGATATAACAGCTATTCGAAAAAGCAACGCTGTTTTTTTGCTGTGAATGTGCGCCGGCCGTCATTCACCAGAGGGTGTGGTTTCACGCAGAGGATGACGTATATCGCTCCCTTCATGGCCGGGAAGATCGAGTTATGGGTACCCGAGGTTGGTTATTGGAGGGATAAAGGTGAAAAGGAATCGACATGAAACCGAAGATGAATTATGAAAAGCACGTCTACTGGGTATCCCTGGAGGAGGAGGCCTGGCTTCGGGAGAGGCTTGGTAGAGAGGGCGTTCGCCTGCGATCCGCCAAAGGGGTGGTCTGCACGCCTCTGGACGAAATCAATCGAATCGCCAGTGTCGCCCCGGAAGTGTGGGACGATACCTGCGGCCGCCAGGGGAGCTGGTACCGCTCTTCCGACCGAAACGGTCTCTATCTGATCGTGAGTTCTTTTCCCATCGAAGGGATGGAAAAGGCCCGGGCCGCGCGGATCACCCGGTCGTCTATTGCGCGCCCTGTGCTCATCGTGACCGAGGAAGAGAAGCGTGAGATGGTGACGGACCCGACCGTGAAGGACCGGATCCCTGCGAGGTGGTCCGAAGCCGAGGATATGGAAAGGCGTATTCAACTCCGGTGGGCGCGGCGTTTCGAGTCCGAGACCGAGGACTACGACGCCCTTTTTCTGACCCACACGGCGAACCACGTCAATTTTCTCAGGCCCCGGTTTGTCGTGGAGGACCAGGGTGAGGCCATCCCCTGCTCCATCGACCGGACGGCCCACCTCTGTTCCTGCTGCCTGGAACTCTTTCAGGTCCTGGGAGCGAAGCACCCCAAAAAGCTCGTGATCCCATGTCCCGGTGCCTGCATCTTCGCCCGCCTTGAGCCCGACGCCTTTCTCCTGGTGGAGTCCACATGACGGCCCGAAAGGGTGGTCATGGGCCGGAAGAGGGTTGAACCCTGCGCATGCGGCACGACCTGTGAGTGGGTTCGGGACTCCATGATGTCGCTTTGACAGAACGGGCCGTCTTCGATACAAGGACACTATGATTCGCCTGAACGACATCCTGCTCCTGATTGTCCTCTTTTCGTCCATGCTGGCCGGGATTCTGGCCCCGGAATTCGGGGCCCTGTTTCAGCCCTATCCCCTCTACATGATGATGTTTCTCCTCTTCCTCAGCCTCCTTCCAATCCGGCTGGAGGCCATTCGGGAGACCCTTCGAGGGGAGTGGGGACGGATCGCCGTGCTGGCGTCGGTGAAGATTGTCCTGCTTCCCGTGGCCGTCTACTACCTGTTTCTGTGGGTCCTGCCGGACTATGCGGTGGCGGCCCTTCTTCTCACCGGGATTTCCACGGGGGTAGTGGCACCGTTCATCTCCGGGCTCGTGGGCGCCAACAGCGCCCTGGTCCTGGTGCTGGTGGTGGTCACCTCGCCCCTGGTCCCCTTCACCCTTCCGGTGCTTGTCAAGCTTCTTTCAGCCAAAGCCATGAGCATTTCGCTTGTGGATATGATTCGAATCCTGGCCCTGGTGGTCTTTGTTCCAGCCGTGGCCGTGGAGATCCTGCGACGTATCGGGCCCGGCATTCTAACGGCCATTGACCGCAGGCGTTTCCCCATCTCCCTGGCGGTCTTCGCCATGATCAACCTGGCCGTCTTTTCCCAGTACTCCGAGTACTTCCACCAGAGGCCGGTCACCATCGCCGTGGCCACGGGGGTGGCCTCGATCCTCGCGGCCGTCTATCTGGCGACGGGGATCGCCCTGACCTGGCGCCGGCCCCTGGAGGACCAGTTGGCTGCGGCCGTGAGCATGGGGAACATGAACAACGTGCTTGTCATCGTGTTCGCGGCCCGCTTTTTCAGCCCGCTGGAGCCCACCCTGGCGGCCATGTACATGTTTCCGTTCTTCGGGCTCATCGTGCCTCTTCGAATCTACCGGCGCTGGAAAGAGGGAGCGGCTATTCATCGGCGGGTGAAGGCCGAGGTCGATTAGGGCGGCATGACATGGGAGAGGAATGGGCAGTGTTCGATCATTAATCGAAGGAAGTTCTCCCGGTCCGTATAGAGGATGGTCCGAAGCCCCCGGTCCTCGGCCCTCTCCACGTTTCCCGTATGGTCGTCCACGAAGAGGACCCGGCCGGGAGCTGTGACGAGACCCTGAACGGCATCGTCAAAGGCTGCGGGATCCCGCTTGCTCAGGCCGGTGTGAAAGCTGTTGAACACATGGTGAAAGTGGCGGAAGAAGTTGTGCCTCTCGTTGAGTTCGTCGAGCCACTGGGTCTGGTCGCTCAGGATGCCGAGGCACAGCCCGGCTTCCCGCAACCGGTCCACGACAGCGAGCATCCAGGGCCGGATCACGAAACGGGTCAGGATCTCGTTGCGCAGGGTCTCGTTCGATCCATGAGCGCCGCCCCTTTCCCTCATGGCGTCCCAGAAGGCGGATTCCTCCGCCCGCCCTACCACGTAGCCGGTGGCGTGGATCAGATCAAACCCTTTGCGGACCATAGCATCCGGGTCGGTTCCGCTCAGGTGCCCGATGGCCTTGAGGCCCTCTCGAAATCCTTCTTCGGCCAAAACGCCTCCGAAGTCCAGGAGAAGCACATCTATATCGCAGGCGGCGGAACGCGATTTTTTCCAGACAGAGGTCATGAGGGGATGGACTCCTTTTGGTTTTCTCTTTACAGGAAGAGCGGCATGAATTATAGCCGAAAGACAGACTGAACGGCTATTCATTTTTTCGAGGTGCGGGCCGCGATGTGCTGCCGCAATCATGAAAACGCATGCGAAGACATCTGAAAGAAACGAGGTGAGACCATGAAAGATGTAGTTGTCGTATCCGCCTGTCGAACGGCCATCGGTGCATTCGGGGGTTCTCTCCGGGACCTCAATGCCGCGGAGCTGGCTGCCGTGACCATGAAGGAGGCTGTGAAGCGAGCCGGCATCGAACCGGAACAGATCGACGACATCCGGTACGGTTGCTGCCTGGAACCGGCCGACGCCCTGAATGTGGCCCGGGTGAGCGCCCTTCTCGCCGGGTTTCCGGACACGTTGACGGCGGTCACCATCAACCGGGTCTGCACCTCGGCCATGGAGGCCGTCATCTCGGGCATGGCCATGATCCAGGCCGGGCTGGCCGATGTGATCCTGGCCGGGGGGACCGAGCACATGTCCGGCGTACCCTATTCCGTTCCCAATGCTCGGTGGGGATGCCGCCTTCAGGACCATGCCTTTGTGGATATGATGATCCACGCCCTCCACTGCGGATCCCATCTCCTGCCCCACCCGGAGGACGGCCCGGTCAAGGAAGGTATGCCTCTGGATCTGTTCAAGGGAAAACCCTACATCATGGGGCAGACGGCTGAGATCGTGGCTCAGCTCCACGACATCAGCCGTGAGGAGATGGATGAAGTGGCCCTTCGAAGCCACAACAACACGGAACGGGCCACGGCCGACGGAGACTTCCGGGAGGAAATCGTCCCGGTCACGGTTCCCCGGCGAAAGAAGGAGCCCCTGATCTTTGAAAAGGATGAGCACTTCCGGCCGGGACTCACCATGGAGGCCCTGGCCAAACTCCCACCGGCCTTCGTACCCAAGATCGGTAAAGTGACCGCGGGCAACTCATCGGGTATCAATGACGGGTCGTCGGGTATGGTGATCATGTCCGCTGACAAGGCACGGGAACTCGGCCTTCGGCCCCTGGCACGAATCCGGGCCGTGGGCCGGGGCGCCTGCCATCCGTCGGTCATGGGACTCAGCCCGGTACCCGCGGTGAACAACCTTCTGGAGAGGTCGGGGTTGAGCCTGGACGATTTTGAACTGATCGAGCTCAACGAGGCCTTTGCGGCCCAGTACATCGGCTGCGAACGGGAACTCGGCATCAACCGTGACATCACCAACGTGAATGGATCGGGCATCGGTCTGGGCCACCCGGTGGGGTCCACGGGGGTACGCATCATGGTGACGCTCCTGTACGCCATGAAGAAGAGAGGTCTCACCCTGGGCCTGGCCACGCTCTGCGGCGGCGGCGGCGTGTCCATGGCCGTGGCCCTGGAGATGGTCTGATCCCGGGATTTGTCTGATTTCAGGGCCGATGATTCGAAAGGGCCGTTGGAAGCAAAAAACCCTTCCATTTAAGCATGCTATGGGGTAAAGTTTGTTCATGCTCGATTCGGCTCGAGCGCAGGGCGATGAACCAGGGGAATCGAATCCAGAAAGGAGGAATCATATCATGATCCGGAAAGCTATCGTTCTATTTGCTCTTGGCCTCTTTCTTGCCGGTTGCGGCACGGCGGCCGAGCGGTCCGAGTTCTGGAAACACGACACCATGTACAAGAACTGGGATCACATGACCTACAGTTGGGGCGGCTACAAGAAGTGCGATGAAAGTACCGTGAAGCAGACCCAGGAAGAGAACTGGTGGGGGATCCCGGCGGGAGAGCAGTGCGATTTCTGACCCGCCTGAGGCCTCGGCGTAAGCCGAGGCCTGCCCCATCCCACCCCCGGTGATCTCCTCCTCAGTCCATCACCAAAGGTTTTACCTCTTTGACGGAGCCGTAAAACCCTTTTTTTCGCGCAGAGACGCCAAGAGCGCCAAGAAAAAACTTATTAATATTCATTGGTTATCTTTGCGTTCTTTGCGGCTCTGCGCGAGAAATCGACTTTTTGCAGAGCCGTCATCTTTGTGAACGTCGTGTCACCATGCGGTCCGCCGGCATGATCCGGCCCTTCCCCGGTCAGTCCTCGAGCCCCGCAGCGAGCTCCAGGTAGAAGCGCCCGATCTCGGCCTCAAAGGCCCTTCGGCAGATACCGGCCTTTCTCACCCCCGGGTGCCACCAGCCGATCTGGTTCAGGTGGTCCGCATGGATGGTCTTGAGGTGGAGCTCCGGACGCCAGACAGCAGATTCGAGGGGCACCAATCCATCGTTTTCTCCCTCTTCCCGCAGGATGATCCGATGGGAGAATCGCATGGGCAGGAAAATCCGTTCCGTAGGCTGGATGCCTGCCACGGTCCGGTATATGACTCCGTTGCCGGCCTCATAGGCCGCCGTGACTTCGTTGAATCGCCGGCATCGGGGCCGAGTGAGGTCCAGGACCCCTTCAATGTCAAGACCGAAGCTCCGGCAGAGGGGGATCAGGAAGCCGAAGTGCCGGATGCCCCAGTCCGCATAGGATGTGCCTCGATGGGGCGTGGCAATGGTAGTCAGGGAGGCGATGTGTCGTTCCATACGATAGGTGAAGAGCATTCGACGGGCGTCCAGGCCGCCCATGCTGTGGGCGATGATGTGAACGCGCGGCCAGCGGCGAAATCCATCCGTGATGTGCAGGATTTCGTTTCGCAGATCCCGGGCCCGGCGGTCCACACCGGCGCCCCAGGCCACGTGGGTGTGGAATACGGTATACCCGTGGCGCATCAGGGTGCTCCGGACGTTTCTGAAGTAATGAAAACGGTCCGCTTCCGTGTTGTCCCGGCCGACGAGGGGCCGGTAGAGGCGTGTAAAGGGAAAGATCCCGTGGGCCAGAATGATGGGGAGTCGAGTCGACATGGATGCGTCACAATCCTTAAAAACAGTTGACAATTTCGAAATCCATGGTTTACGTTGTCCTCTCTCGGAACGAAACATACGATAGCATAACTGTAGGAAATATGGGTTAAAATAACGTTCACCCCAGCAAGGAGAGGAGCGATATGCCCAAGGACATCACGGGTTCGGTAATGGTCGTGGGCGGCGGAATTGCCGGAATGCAGGCCTCGCTCGATTTGGCGGATTCCGGGTATTACGTCTATCTCCTGGAGAAATCCCCGTCTATTGGTGGGGTCATGTCCCAACTGGACAAGACATTCCCCACCAATGACTGTGCCATGTGAATTATCTCGCCCAAACTGGTCGAGGTCGGCCGGCACATGAATATCGAGTTGTTGACGCTCTGTGATGTCAAGGACGTTACAGGGGAATCGGGGAATTTTCAAGTCGAGGTCCTGCAACACCCTCGATTCGTGGATCCGAATAAATGCATTGGTTGCGGCACATGCGCTGAAAAATGCCCCAAAAAAGTGATCGATGCATACAATGAAGGGCTTGCCCATCGAAAGGCCGTGTACGTCCCCTATCCCCAGGCCGTCCCCCTCAAATACGCCATTGACAAGGATGAATGCATCTACTTTAAGAAGGGCAAGTGCCGCGCCTGCGAGAAATTCTGCCCCGCCCAGGCCATCAACTTCGAGGATACGGAAAAGACCTTTACGCTGAACGTCGGTTCCGTGGTCCTGGCCACGGGGTTCCGGCCGTTCAATCCAGAATCCTTTGACACTTACAATTACGCCCGTCATCCGAACGTAATCACCTCCATGGAGTTCGAACGGATCCTCTCCGCCTCCGGACCGACCATGGGGCATCTGTCCAGACCTTCCGATGAGAATGAGCCGTCGAAGATCGCGTTCCTCCAGTGCGTGGGTTCCCGGGACATCAACCGATGCGATCACGAATACTGCTCCTCCGTCTGCTGCATGTACGCCATCAAGGAGGCGGTCATCGCCAAGGAGCACAGCGGGGATGACCTGGACTGCTCGATTTTTTTCATGGATATGCGGACCCATGGTAAGGACTTCGAGCGTTTTTACGACACCGCCCGCGAGACCCACGGCGTCCGCTTTATCCGATCCCGAATCCACTCGGTCACGCCCGTCCTGAACAGCGACGACCTGCTGCTCCGGTACACCATGGAAGACGGGGAGCTCCGTGAAGAGATCTTCGACATGGTCGTTCTCTCCGTGGGTCTCGAGACGCCGCCGGATCTCGTGGAACTGGCCGGCAGGCTGGGAGTGGAACTCACCGCGGGGCAGTTCTGCCGCACGGAGTCTTTTTCCCCCGTGACCACGAGCCGGGACGGGATCTACGTGTGCGGCGCGTTCCAGGGCCCCAAGGACATTCCCCAGTCCGTGATCGAGGCGAGTGCGGCTGCGGCGGCCGCCGGGGCCCCGCTGAGTTCGGCTCGAGACACGCGGACCCGGGAGCCGGTGGTCGTCGAGCAGAGGAACATCATCGGGGAACCGCCGAGAATCGGTGCCTTCATCTGCCGTTGCGGCATCAACATCGCCGGTGTGGTGGACGTGAACGCGGTGGTGGAGTACGCCAGGACGCTCCCTTTCGTGACGTTTGCCTCGGACAACCTTTACTCGTGCTCCCAGGATACCCAGGACAACATGGCCAAGGTGATCCGGGACAATAACCTGAACCGGATCGTGGTAGCGGCCTGCACGCCCAAGACCCACGAACCGTTGTTTCAGGAGACCCTGGTCGCCGCGGGCCTGAACAAGTACCTCTTTGAGATGACCAACATTCGAAACCAGGATTCCTGGGTCCATAAGAACAACCCCGTGGCCGCCACCGAGAAGGCCAAGGACCTGGTCCGCATGGCCGTTTCCAAGGCGGCCCTCATGGAACCTCTGACCGAGGCCCGGGTGGACATCAACCCGCGGGCCATGGTCATCGGCGGAGGGATCGCCGGCATGGCTGCGGCCCGGAGTCTGAGCCGGCAGGGGTATCCCGTGACCCTGGTGGAACGCGCCGGAAAGCTGGGCGGGCAGGCCCTGAATCTGTTTCGTACATGGAAGGGCGAGGACATTCAGCAGCAGACGGCCGAACTGATCCGGACCGTGGAGGACGACGAGAACATCGATGTGCTGCTGGACACGGAACTCACAGAAGTCAATGGATTCGTGGGGAATTTCACCTCGAAGCTCTCGGTGGGCGGCGAGGAACGCACCGTGGAGCACGGAGTGGCCGTCATCGCCACGGGGGCTATGGAGATTCAACCCCGGGAGTATGCCTACGGTGAGGACCCGAGGGTGGTGACCCACCTGGAACTGGACCGGAAGTTCATCGAGAACGACCCAACCCTCCAGGATGTGAAGACGGCCGTGTTCATCCAGTGCGTGGGGTCACGGGAGCCCGAGCGGCCCTACTGTTCCAGGGTCTGCTGCACCCATTCCATGGAGAGCGCCCTGCATCTCAAGGAACTGAATCCGGAGATGCCGGTCTACATCCTTTACCGGGACATTCGGACCTACGGAGAGAGGGAGAGCGTTTACAAGAAGGCCCGGGAGGCCGGTGTGATCTTTGTCCGGTACGACCTGGAGAACAAGCCCCGGGTGCGGGCCGAAAAAGACGGGCTTCAGATCGAGGTGTTCGATCCCATTCTGGGGCGGACGATCCGCATTCGGGCCGATCTTCTGGCTCTGGCCGGGGCCATCGTCCCCTTCAAGGACGAAAAGCTTGCGCAGTTCTTCAAGGTGCCCATGAACGAGGATGGGTTCTTCGTGGAGGCCCACGCCAAACTCGCCCCGTCCGAATTCGCCTCGGACGGGGTGTTCCTCTGCGGCATGGCCCATTATCCCAAACCGATCGATGAATCCGTGGCCCAGGCCCAGGCTGCGGCCTCCAGGGCCATGACCCTCCTGGCCCGGAAGACGATCGCCACCAGTGGAACCGTGGCCCGTGTGAGCCCCGCCATGTGCAGCAGTTGCGGCGTCTGTATCTCCATCTGCCCATACAACGCCCCGTCGTTCATTGAAAAGGGCCCGTTTCAGGGCAGGGCCGAGGTCAACCCCGTGCTCTGCAAGGGGTGCGGGCTCTGTGTGGCGTCCTGTCGATCGGGCGCCATCAACCTGCGCGGATTCGAGACCGGCCAGATCATGGCCATGATTGATGAGATGTAGACTCCACCGGTGGCTGCCGGCCCGGTGAGAGAACGATGTGCGCCCTGCACTTTGGGGAATCGGGAGAATCAGAGCAGACGCCCTTTCGGAATCGTCCGAGTGAAGCCCCGCGGACGGCCGCGGAGCCAATCAACCGTTTTTCGTTTTCGGGAGAAGCGATCCCGGGAGGGAAACACGCGAGGAGAGAAGCATGAGCGACTGGGAACCGAAGATCACGGCATTCTTATGCAACTGGTGCACTTACGGGGCAGCCGACCTGGCCGGGGTCAGCCGCCTCCAGTACCCACCCAACATCCGGGTCATTCGCGTGCCGTGTTCCGGCCGCATTTCCCCCAAATTCCTTCTGGCCGCCTTCCGGCACGGGGCCGACGGCGTCTGGGTCTCCGGGTGACACCCCGGCGACTGCCATTACCTGGAAGGTAATTACTACGCCCGACGCAAGTTTGTCCTGTTCAAGAACCTCCTGGAACACATCGGAATCGAGCCAGGCAGGCTCCATTTTTCGTGGGTCTCATCGGCTGAGGCCACGAAATTCGTCCAGGTGGCCAATCACGTGATTCAGGCGGTCAAGGATGCCGGTCCCGCCAAGCATTTTATCAAAGGAAGAGCCGAGGTGGCATGATGATCGAGTACACGGAGAAGATCCGCGAGACCGCAAAAAAACTTCTGGAGGACGGGACGGTGGATGTCTTCATCGGATACAAGAAGGGCACCGTCCCCATGATGAACGAGCCCGTGCTGGTCAGCGATCCGGCCCAGGTGGATGTCCTGTACTGGGACAGCAACTGCGGCCTGAATCTGTGTAACTATCTTACGGGCCGCACGGACAAGATCGGCATTCTGGCCACGGGGTGCAACTCCAGGAACATCGTTACGCATGTGGTCGAGAACCAGATCAAGCGGGAACAGCTCCATATCGTGGGTGTGCCCTGCACGGGAATGATCAACCACCGGGCCGTGAAGCGGGCCGTGAAGTACCGGGAGATCACCGAGGTGACCGAGGATACGGAAGGCCGGTTCACCGTGAAAGGCCCCGGGTATGAGGAGTCCTTCGACAAGGCGTCCTTCCTCCAGCTCAACTGTGCCACCTGTACCCATCGAAACCCGGTGGAGTACGATGAACTGGTGGCCGAGAAGGTACCGGAGCAGGAGGGCGTTCAGGCCTTTCATGACGTGGAAAAGATCGAGGGGATGGATCCCGAGAAGAAATGGGGGTTTTTCACCCGCATGATCGACCCGTGCATCCGCTGCTACGCCTGCCGGAACGCCTGCCCGCTCTGTTACTGCCCCACCTGCTTCGTGGATGAGTCCAATCCCCAGTGGGTGGGAAAGAGCGTCGATCCCACCGACACCATGACCTTTCACTTTCTCCGGGCCTTTCACTGCGCGGGTCGATGCACGGATTGCGGGGCCTGCGAGCGTGTTTGCCCCGTGGGCATTTCGGTCCGGCAATTCACGAAGAAGCTCAACAAGGATGCACTCGAACTCTTTTCCTGGGAGGCCGGGCTCAGCCTGGACAAGAGACCGCCGCTGGATGTCTACCGCGTGGACGATTACAACAAATTCATCCGGTAGGGAGCCCCGGTGGACCCTTTTACGGGGCGCAGCCCCGCGAAGAAAGCCAAACACCAAACCCCGCGTTCAGAGGATCGTTCTATGAGCACCAAGTGTTTCTCAAAAGAAGAATGGGTTGGGGTCCTGGAAGGATTGAAAGAGGCCTACCGCGTCTTCGTCCCGGTCAAGGAAGGCGACTTCCATAATTTCCGCCCCCTGGAGAACGGGACCCGGCCGAACTTCGACTTTCAAAACACCCGCCTCTCGGCCAAGTCCCTGATCTATCCCCAGTCCGAACGGATGTTCGAGTACACGGTCGATAACCAGGATCCGGAGGCCCACAAGGTCCGGGAGACCGAAAGGGACTACGCGCCTCAGGTCGTCGTGGGAATCCGGCCCTGTGACGCGTCTGCGTTCAAACTGGTCCAGAAAAACTTCGACAATCCAGAGTATCGGGATCCCTGGTGGGTGCGACGATACGAGTCCACCACCTTCGTGGGACTGGGGTGCAATGATCCCTGCGTCACCTGTTTCTGCGCCTCAGCCGGAAGCGGCCCATTCGATCCCAAGGGGCTGGATGTCCTTCTCCATGACATCGGTGAGGCCTACGTGGCCAAGGCCCTGACCGACAAGGGCGAGGCCCTGCTTGGGAAGGCGTCCGGAGGCCGCGATGCCTCCGACGAGGAGATCAAGAAGGCGGAGGGGCTCACAAGACAGGTGGCCGGCAAAATCACGGCCCGAATCTCCACGGACAAACTGAAGGAAAAGAAGGTCACCGAACTCTATGCCGCGCCATTCTGGGAGGAGGTGGGGTTCTCGTGCATCAACTGCGGTACGTGCACGTATCTCTGCCCCACCTGCTGGTGTTTCGACATTCAGGACGAGGTTCAGCGACTGGAAAAAGTGGGAGACCGTATGCGGAACTGGGACTCCTGCATGTTTCCGCTTTTTACCCTGCACACTTCCGGGCACAACCCCAGGGCCAAAAAGTTCGAACGCGTGCGCCAGCGCTTCATGCACAAGCTGAAGTACTATGTGGACAAGTACGGTGACGGGATCCAGTGCGTGGGTTGCGGCCGTTGCGTCCAGTTCTGCCCCGTCAACATCGACATCCGTGAAGTCGCTGAAAAGATGAACGCGTTTTCGTCGGGTTCCTGATGGTCCATGCGTTTTCTCCTCGTTGGGCGCGTAGATGACCCGAGATCAATCGAATACAGGGGGTATTCCATTGGAAAATCCGTATCTTCCCTACCCGGTTCGAATCGATGGAATCGTCACGGAGACCGAGGACCGGAATCTGAAGACGTTCAAGTTCGTGTTTCTCAATCCCGAGGACGAGGAGAAGTTCGCTTACACTCCCGGGCAGTTCGCCGAACTCTCCATCGCCGGACAGGGAGAGATCCCCATCGGCATCGCCTCGTCCCCTTCGGAGAAGGGCTTCGTGGCCTTCACGGTGAACAAGATGGGCAGGGTCACAACGCGCCTCCACAATATGAAGGAAGGGGACGTGATGGGGATTCGAGGTCCCCTGGGAAACTGGTACCCCTGGGAGGCCATGGAAGGGAAAAACGTGGTGATCATCGGGGGCGGTTTCGCCTTCACCACCCTCCGCTCCAGCATCATCTACATGCTGCAACCGGAGAACCGCCCTAAATTTAAAGATATTACGGTAGTTTATGGCGCCAGGTCACCTGGAATGCTTCTCTACAAGGACGAGTTGATGGCCTGGGAAAAGCGGGACGACATCCATATGCACATCACCGTGGACGGCACGGACGATCCCGACTGGAAATACAATGTGGGGTTTGTGCCCACCATCACGGAGCAGAAGATCACCAGTGCCGAGAACGGGATCGCCATCGTGTGCGGCCCCCCCATCATGATCCGGTTCACCCAGCCCGTGCTGGAAAAACTCGGCTTTCCTCCGGAAAACATTATCCTGTCCCTGGAAAACCGGATGAAATGCGGGATCGGCATGTGCGGCCGGTGCAACATCGGGGAGAAATTTGTCTGCAAGGACGGACCGGTTTTTTCCCTGGCCCAACTCAAGGAGTTGCCCCCGGATTATTGATGGCGCCGGACCCCATGGGGCGCCGTCGGAATTCCCGTGTCCAGCAGACCCGCCGGTGCCGGCCCTTGGAAGGACGCCCTTCACGGTTCGTCCAGGCCGATTCCTGCTGATTCGACTCCGGTCCCGTCGTTTCCATCGAACGGAAATCCGCACAAGAGCCGTCCTCGAAACAGGATCCGGTGGCTTGTGTGACGGTGGGGACCGGAAGACCCCGGTCCCGGCCGGCGACCTTCGATTATGAGGAGCCATGGCCAAGCAGAGCGCCATATCCTTTATCGCCGGGGACACCCGACTGATCGGCGATATCGAGAGCAACGCCCGCCTGATGGTGGAGGGCGTGGTGGAGGGGAACATCCGCTGCGCTGAACTCATCATCTCCCCTTCCGGGCGGGTCCAAGGAGACCTGCAGGCCGGGATCGTTTCCGTGGCGGGCACCTATGTGGGAACGGTCGTGGCCCACAGAAAATTGACCATTCACACCACGGGCGCGGTGCAGGGGAAGATCGTCACTCGAAGCCTCGTTATCGAGGAAGGGGGGCGTGTGGACGGGGACATCAACGTCATGACCACCGTGGAGGAGTTCCCGGAATACATCCCGTGATCCGACAGGCCCTCTTCTTTTTTCTCCTTCCAGTAGAGATTTCTATGCCGCGGGGGCGCCCGGCGGCGTTTTTCAGGAAAGGCCGCCCTGAAAGGTCACGGTGGTTCCCACGCTGCTCAGTGCAAAGGCCCCTTTGAACGCCTCTTGAATGCGGTTCACGGCATTCCAGCCCGTGCAGTGCATGGGCATGATGAAATCCGGCCGCAGCGCTTGAATTCCCTCAATGGTCTTCCCCGTCAGTTCCCCGGACGTGTCGTCCCCGAGATGAAACCCGCCCAGGACTCCGTGCAACCGGTCCACGCCGGTGAGCTCCATGGCGTAGCGGATGGTGTTGACGATGCCCGCATGGCTGCATCCTGCGACAATCACGAGGCCCTTTTCTCGAACGTGGAGAACGAGGGACTGGTCGTCCAGTATCTCGTCTTTTTCCCGGGTGCCGTTTCTCACGATGAATCGATGGTGCGCCCTCTGCTCAAAGTCCGTGACACGCGGGACCTGACCCGTGACCAAAACCTCTCCACCGGCCAGCAGGAGGGGGGATGCGTTTTCCTGAAGATCCGCTCCCAGGGTAGCGAGTTCCTCGGGGTCCAGAGTGCGGGGAAAGGACATGCGGGGTTTCCCCGGAGGCTCGACAAACCGCGGGTCGAGCAGGGCGTCCGGATGAAAAATCAGGGGGACAGGCCGGGGAATCCTCCTGAGAAGCGACGGGAGGGACCCGGTATGGTCCATGTGCCCGTGGCTCAAGACGACGGCCTCCACCCCATCGAGGGATATGCCCAGGAGGTCCAGATTGTGGGGGACGCCCAAAGGACTGTACCCTGCATCGAAAAGGATCTCCCGCGTCCGGTCCCCCCGGGTGGCACGCACCAGCATGGAGAGCCCGTGCTCGGCCAGCAGGGTGTCCGAAAAGACATTTCCATCTTTTGCCTTGGGCGCCCGCGTGACATGATCCGCGTCTTCCAGCAGGAGGTCCGAATAGTTGTCCTCGAGAATGACGATCTCCAGCAGGTCCACCGGCACCAGTTCCTGAATCGCCTTTGTCATGACGTCTTCTCCTTTGCCCCTTCCTTCTGAATCGCCCGCAGTTCCGCCCACAGGTCTTCCACTTTCTTACGGGTCTCTTCCAGGGAACCGCTGTTGTCGATGACGAAGTCCGCGTATTCCGGTTTCTCGTTGATGGGAAGCTGTGCCTTGAGCATGTTGGCCGCCTCCTCCTCCGAGATCCCGTCCCGTTTCATGAGCCTTTGCACCTGTTCCTCCTCGGGCACGTGGATGACGAGCAACTTGTGAAACATGTACTGGAGATTGAGTTCGAGAAGGAGCGGGATGGCCACCTGGATGATCGCCTCGGGGTCCTTGGCCGTGATCTCTCGGACGCGCTCGGCAAAGCGTTCGTAGATGGGCGGGTGGGTGAAGGACTCCAGCTTTTTCCGCTTTTCCATGTCTCGGAACACGACGGCGGACAGGGCCTTTCGGTCCAGGGTGCCGTCTTCCTGCAGGACCTGGCGGCCGAAGTAGTCCACGATTCGTTCATAGGCGGGCTGTCCCGGTTCCACCACCTCCCGGGCCAGGACGTCGAAATCGATGATCGGCGATCCGAGTTTCTCCAGCATGGCGGAGACGGTGCTCTTGCCGCTGGCGATCCCCCCGGTGACGCCCAGAAGAAGCCGTCGATTGTCTCCCCGGATCTCCTGGGCGGTGTACTCCAGGCGCATGTAGGCCGGGGGAAAATGGGGGCGGAGGTCCGCCTCGGTCCCGGCGAAGCTGATGGGATACCGAACCCCCCGTCGGTACAGGGTCTCCAGCCCGCGGATCGCCTTTTTCATCGCCTCGGGAGGAAAGGCCATGACCAGTTCGTCGTCCTGGGCATGTCCATACCGGCGCTCTCCGTAGCAGGGGATGGTCAGGGCGGGCCGGCCGGTGAGGTGGCATCGCGCAATGGCATCCGAACAGGAAGATTCCCCTACGCAGAAGAACTCCATGACCTCGTAGTCCCGGAGCTGAAGGGCGTTGATCAGCAGGATCATCTGGGCCGGGTTGGCGTAGATGAGTATCATGTCCGGTTCAAACGGGTCATAGACCAGGGGCGCCATGGCCACGGCCTGGTACCGGCCCACAGGGAGGTGAGGGATGCTCTCCTCGTATTTTTTCCCGTCTTTCCGGTTCTTGACCCACACAATGCTTCGAAATGTGCCGTCCTTGTAAATGGCGGGTTTGTCCCGAAGACCCAGCATGGCCGGACAGGCGGGAATGATGAAGTCGTGGTCGTCCGCCCCCACGGTCCAGTCGAAGTTTCTCACCAGGCCGATCATCTGGCACAGGGTCATGGGGGCGCCCGGCCTTCGGACAAAAGGGATCTTTTCCAGGTCCTCTTTCTTCTCCAGGAGCTTCAAGGCGACCGGGAACGACCGAAGCCTCAGGAGTCGTTCCAGCGTGCGAATGAGCGGTTCCCAGCCCGACGATTTTTCCATGCTCGATTCTCCTTTCCCGACCCGTCGGGACGTCATTCCGGCGAAGCGGTCGACTGCGTCTGCATGTTTCGAAAGGTCACGGGAGCGGTTTCCCCTCCCCTCAAGGCGGCGATCAGGTCCTCCTCGGTCCGAATGGAGACGGCGAATCGGGTGGCGTAGATCCCCACCTCTTCCACCTCGTGGGCGTCACTCCCACCGGTGACCGGCACGCCGAGGCCGGAGGCCACCTCCCAGGCAAACCGGTTTTCGTCGGCGGTGACCTTCCCGTTCAAGACCTCCACCGCGTCCACATACTGGAACACGGGGCGCTCCATGGCCTTTTCCGGCGTGAGGCCCAATTTGCCGATCCCGAAGGTGAGGAACCCCCGAAAGGGATGGGCCGCGATCATGAAACCGCCGGCCTCCACCACCCGGGGTCGCAGTTCGTCCAGGCGGATGATCCCTTGAACATCCTGATCAAATCCGAAGACCAGGATATCGCCCTGGTCCGTGGTGATCTCGTTGCCCCGGAGCACCAGGAAGCCGTGGCGCTGTCGAAGGGCTTCCACGTCCTCCTTCCGCCAGACGGTATTGTGATCGGTCAGACAGATCCCGTCGAGTCCGATGCGTCGGGCCTCCCGGATCAGATCGTCCACCGGGGCCGAACTGCACGGTGAGGCGGGGGAGGTGTGGACGTGAAGATCGATCACCGGCCCGTCCAGAGAGGACGCCGAGACAGGTTCGAACGTGACCGGTTTCTGCGGGCCGTTGGTCGGGGACGGGGCGTCGGAATGGAACTCCCCTTGACGGAGCACGGCCAGGGCCTCGCGTGCGGAGTGGCAGCACTCGATCAGGAGGTTGGCGAAGTGCCGGCAGGCCTTTCGGCCCACGCTCTTCTGAAGGGTGCGGGCCAGGTCCGGCTGATCGATTCGAATCCCGACCGCGTCCTGAAGCCTTCCTGCGGCCAGGGGGCACACCGGTGTGGTCCAGCGGTTCCACCACCCCTCCACGGCCCGAATCTCCCGCGTGGACGGATCGATCACCACACGGACCTCCAGGCCGTACATGTCGTCATCCAGGATCCCGTGGGCCATGAGTCGTTGCGGCCCCTCGGTCCAGATCCCTACGCGTTTGCTTCTCTGGAATCCCAGCATTCCGTTCGCCTCCGTGGCGTTTCGGGTGAACCCCTAGGGGTGATCAGCGCCCCGCTTGAACCGGCCGACCTGTGAAAGGATGTTCCCGGCCGGCATTCATGCAGCGGGTCAGGATGAGCCTTGTGAGGGCGGCTCGACCCCTTCCGTAATGGGGCTCTCCGGTGCAAAGGCCACACATCGATTGTAGAGCCGGATGTTATTTCGAAGCATACGGTTGAAGAAGAGCCTTGCCCCCTCCGGGTCGTCCGGAACGCCCTCGAGTTCGTCCTTGGTGAAATAGAGGATGATTCCGTGACAGCATTCCTCCACCATGAAGATGAGCTGCCGGCAGGGGAAATCTTCTCCCACGAGGCCTGTCATGATCTTGGTCATGCCGGGGCCGACCCTTACCCCGACCGCTTTTTCGAGCCCCTTCAGATCGCCGGAGCAGGTCCCATGGTCGTCCCGAAGGACCCGGTGGGAGATGGCGGAGATCTCGAGATCGGGAAGACGGACCGTGATGGTCACCTCGGCGTCCATGAGGGTGTCCTCGAGACGGCAGCAGGCACGCAGGGTCTCCTCGTCGGTCCGTTCCACAGAGGTGGTGCGGTTTCGCGAGAAGCGGAGCAGATGAGGCATGAGCATATCGGGCTTCCCCTTTCTATTCTCCCTTGAATTCCGGCCGCCTCTTTTCCAGGTAGGCACGAATGCCCTCATGGCAGTCCTCTGTACGGTAGGTGTCTCCGTAAAGGCGGGAGCCCATGTCGAACCCGGCCTGGGAAGGCCGGTCCGCGGCCCCGAGGACGGCGCGCTTGGCCAGGGCCATGGCGGCCGGGCCTTTGGCCAGGCGCCGGGCAAGGTCCATGGCCTCGGGCATGAGCCGGTCCGGCGAATGGACGGCGTTTGCGAGGCCGATCCGCTCGGCCTCCGGGGCCTTCACGTTTCGTCCGGTGAGGATGAACTCCAGGGCACGGCCCATGCCCACCAGCCGGGGGAGCCTCACGGAGGCCCCGTATCCAGGAATCAATCCGAGCCGGATCTCGGGCTGGCCGAATACGGCCGTTTCGCTGCAGACCCGCATGTCGCAGGCCATGGCGAGTTCACACCCGCCCCCCAGGGCCCACCCGTTGACGGCCGCGATGACGGGGATGTCCATGGACTCGATGAAGGCAAAGATGCGGCTTCCATGGCGGGAGGCCCTCTCCGCATCCTCCGGCGTGTAGGCGGTCATGGCCTGAATGTCGGCCCCGGCGGCAAAGGCCTCTCCGGCCCCGGTGATCACGGCGGTCCGGACCGCTCTGGATGAAGCGACCTCGTGAAGGGCAGAGTCGAGGCGTTCCCGCATGGCCGCGTTGAGGGCGTTGCGTTTTTCAGGGCGGTTCAGGGTGAGAACGGCTACCCGATCACGAACTTCGAGGAGAACCTCATCCATGACGTCGGCTTTCGTTGTCGTCCAGGGGCGCGTCGAGGCGATGCGCGGTGAATGCCGGGCCCCGTGGGTGGGTCCGAAGGAGGGTCTTGCGCTCCTCAGCCCGGTCCGCCCATCTTGATCCTTTTGGGGAGGAAGATCAAGGGTCTTTTGCCGCTTTTCACCGCGAAAAGCGGAAGTGCTTTTCTACATGCAGGGCCGAAAGGCATGAGTGGGGGAGGGAACTGAGACAGGCGGTCAAGCGGGGAGGAAGAAACGTTTCCTGAACCTGTGGGATTCATCATGTCCGGTGCAATAGGGATTGGTTGCCCGTCAGTCCTTCAGGTTCAGGGTCCGGCCTCCAGGGAGCCCCAATTCACGCGCCCGGAGCACGCGACGGAGGATCTTGCCGCTTCGCGTCTTGGGGATCTCATCGATGAAATCAATCTCCCGGACCGTGATTTCGCCGGACAGGTTGGCCCGCAGAAAGGCTCGGATCTCCTGGTTGAGCCGGGTGGAGGGGCTGAAGGAGGGGTTCAGGGTGATGAAGGCCTTGATGGAGGACTTCCCTGACCCCGGATCCCCGCCCTTGCTGATGACCGCCGCCTCGGCCACGGCCGGGTGCATGTAGAGGACCCGTTCGATCTCGTAAGGGCCCACCATCTTGATGCCTCCGACCTTGATCAGGTCGTCGTTTCTCCCCTGGTGGTAGAAGTACCCCTCGTCGTCCATGAGGGCCATGTCTCCGGTCAGGAACCATCCGGGAATACGAAAGTAGTGTTCGTAGCGGTCTTCGTCGCCCCAGAGCGCCCCCATGAGGCCGGGCCAGTCCAGCTTGAGGGCCAGTTCTCCCATGGTCAGGGGAGGGAGCGGATTCCCGTCTTCGTCGAGTACCGCCGCATGGATTCCCGGCACAGGCCTGCCCATGGCCCCGGGCTTGATGTCCATGGAGGCGAAATTGGCCAGGCAGATGATGCCGGTCTCGGTCATCCACCAGGTGTCATGGAGGGAGTGCCCCAGGTTCTTTCTGGCCCAGTAAAAGAGGTCCGGAACCAGGGGTTCCCCCACCGAGGCCACGTGACGGAGACTGGAGAAGTCATACCGGCCGGGCAGGTCTTCCCCGGCCTCCATGAGGCGCCGGATGGTGGTGGGGGTCGTGTACCATACCGAGACCTTGTGCTTCTCGAGGGTGCGGTAGACATTCGACGCGGTGAATGGCTCCCCCTGGACCAGGGTGGTGGCCCCGCAGAGCCAGGGTGCGAAGACGCCGTAAACCGTGCCGGTCACCCAGGCCGGGTCGGACTCGGTCCAGAGGATGGTCCCGGGCGTCAGGTCGAGAACGGCCCGGCCCGTAAACCGAATGCCCACCATGTCCTGGTGGGTGTGAACGATCCCCTTGGGTGTCCCGGTGGATCCCGAGGTATAGTTCATGTACAGAGGCGCCCTTGGGGGCAGTAGTCGGTTGGCAAACGTCGCGGGCATCTCTTCAACCCGCCCCTTCACCAGGATTTCGTCGGGGATTATCCCGGGAAGGGGGCCTTCGGTCAGAAAGAGCCGGCGCACACTCTCCATGGCATCGGAGGGCAGCCTTTCGGCCAGGTCCGGGTGGGACAGAATGGCGGAGGGCCGGGCGTTGTGAAGGCGCACTTCCAGTTCGTCGTACGTGGCCGAGGAGAAGAGGTTGCAGAATACCACGCCCACACGGGCGCATCCCAGCATGGCGAAATAGGTCTCGGGGCAGGGGGGCAGGATGAGAAAGAGCCGGTCACCGGCGCGAAGTCCCTGTGACTGGAACAGGTTGGCCCAGCGGCACGAAATTTCCTGAAGCCGGGCATAGGAAAATGCCTGCACCCGGCCGTCCTGTTCGAAAATCAGGGCCGTTCGATCCCGGTCCTCGGCGCTTTCGGCCCATCGATCCACGGCCTCGGTCACGATGTTGATTCGGCCTGCTGCAAGGCCTTGAAAGGCCTTCTCTTCGTCGGCCCACGAAAAGGCGGCGCGCGCTTCGTCGTAAGGGCCGAGGAGGGACTTGGGGTTCTCCGCCTTCACTCTTGCCTTGATCATGGATTGCCTTTCCCGGTGGATGGCGTCGATAGGCTACGCAGGCCTTTCCGCAGGTATGGAAACGAATCGCATCCGGTATCCGATCTATTTGTGAAACCAACCACGAAGGCCCTATTTTGTCCAGATACCGTACCTTCGATGGGCCTCCATGGCCCGATCCAGAAGGCCGGAGGCCTTGGGCGTCATCTTCGGACCCATGGCCGGCGGGCCGTCTTCTTCCTCCTGAAGGGCCCGAAGGACCTCCCGGACGCAGCGGGCCAGGGACGGGGGATCGTATCCCCCTTCCAGGGCCAGGAGCAGGGGCGGGAGCCCCGATTCCCGTCGAAGGCCGAGCAGGAGTCGTGTCAGTTCGGCGTAGGCGGTTTCGGAAAACCGGCTTCGGCCCACCGGATCGTCCCGGTGCCCGTCAAACCCGGCGGCCACGAGGATGAGGTCGGGCCGGTAGTTCCTCACCAGCGGCCCCAGGACGCCGTCATACACCTGGATGATGTCCAGGTCCTCCAGGTCCCGGGGAATCGGGATGTTGACGGTGAATCCCTCGCCTTGTTCACGACCCGTGTCGTCCCAGTCGCCGGTATGGGGGTAGAGCAGGGTGTCGTGGCTGGAGAGGTAGAACACCCCCTTTTCCTCATAGAAGAGATCGTTGATTCCGTGGCCGTGATGGATGTCCCAGTCAACGATGAGGATACGGTGGAAGCCGTAACGCTCTGCGGCGAAGCGGGCCGTGATGGCCAGGTTGTTGAAAATGCAGAAGCCGGAGACCTGGTTCGGAAGCGCATGGTGACCCGGAGGGCGGACCAGGGCGAAGCAGACGTCGCACTCCCCGGAGAGCATGGCCTCCAGGCCCCGAATGCACCCGCCTACGGCCAGCCAGGCGGCGAGGTAGGTCTTGGCGCTGGCCGGGGTATCCGGGGCGAGGCTCGTAAACTCCTGCTCCGCGGTCTTGAGGACCTTTTTGATGTGGGCCGGGGTGTGCACGAGTTCCAGATGCTCCATGGTGGCCATCTCGGCCTCCATGTCGACCAGGCCCTCTCCCACGTCCAGGTCCAGCATCCGGTGAATCGCCACCAGGCGATTGGGGTGCTCCGGGTGGAGGTGCCCGGTCTTATGCTCCAGGAACCGGTCGTCTCGAATAATGCCCACTTTCAGCGGCATGGTTTTCCTTTCGGGGGTGAGTCATCCATCCTTTCTCCCGCACCGACGCGGAGACGCCGAGGGAAACGCAACGTTTCTCTTCGCGGTCTTGGCGTCTTGGCGAGAGAAATGGTTTTTGGGGGCTATGCCCCTTCCTCAAGGGTCAAGTGCATGGTCCGCTCGCTCTCGAGGCGGTCCTCCTCGGAGAAGCGGAAACCGAATTTCCGGTAGAGCGCGATGGCCGGAAAATTGTATGTCCCCACGCTCAACCAGAGGGAGCGGAGGTCCGCGTCACGTGCATACCGGACCGCGGCCTGAGTGAGGGCCGTGCCCACGCCGCGGTTTCGCTGGTCCTGGCTCACAAAGATCAGGTACTCGCCTTCCGCGCGGGGGAGGTCCGGGATCACCACCACGTGCCCGATGACCCGGCCGTCCCGAAAGGCCAGAATGTTTTCCCCCTGCCGGACCAGGTTGTGGATCCAGGTCCTGCATGCGACCGGTTCCACGGGCGGGACCCCCTGGAATCGCCCCTTCGGGGAAAAGCCGTCGTACATGGCGCACAGCCCGCCGATGTCTTCGTCCCGGCAGTTCCTCACCTCAAAGGTCCGTCCTTCTTTGTCGACGAACTGCATGGACGCCTCATCAGCGGATGGGGGATCCCGCTGGAAGGGGGGCTCCACACAGGCCCCTGTACATCCCTGGGATCCAGGCGTCAGGCCGTGGGGATCCCCTCCCGCTCCTGAATCAAACGGTCCACCACATCGGGGTCTGCGATGGTGGAGGTGTCCCCGATCTCCCCGGTCTTGCCTGCGGCGATCTTCTGAAGAATGCGCCGCATGATCTTGCCGCTCCGGGTCTTGGGGAGAGCGTCCGCCCACTGGAGGACATCGATGGTGGCTATGGGGCCGATCTCCGAGCGGACAAGCTTGACCAGGTCCTTTTTCAGGTCGTCGGACTTGGGCACGCCGCTGTTCAGGGTCACGAAGGCGTAAATCCCCTGGCCCTTGACCGGATGGGGAAACCCGACCACCGCGGCCTCGGCCACTTTCTCGTGGAGCACCAGGGCGGACTCGATCTCCGCCGTGCCCAACCGGTGGCCCGAGACGTTGATCACGTCATCGATCCTCCCTATGATCCAGTAATAGCCGTCCTCATCCCGCTTGGCTCCGTCCCCGGTGAAATACATGCCCGGCACCTGGCTGAAGTAGGTCTCCTTGAAACGGTCGTGATCTCCGAAGACCGTTCGGGCCATGCCCGGCCAAGGCCTTCGAATGCAGAGCACCCCCTCCTGGTCCGGGTACTTCACCTCCTGCCCGATGTCGTCCAGGATGACCGGGTCCACCCCGAAGAAGGGGAAAGAGCACGACCCCGGCTTGATGGGGGACACGGCCGGCAGCGGCGTGAGCATGTGCCCTCCGGTCTCGGTCTGCCACCAGGTGTCCATGATGGGACACCAGTCGCGGCCCACGTAGTGGTAGTACCATCGCCACGCCTCGGGGTTGATGGGCTCTCCCACCGAGCCGAGGAGTTTCAGAGAGGAGATGTCGTGTTTCTCCACATGCTCATGCCCTTCCTTGGCCAGTGCGCGGATCACCGTAGGCGCCGTGTAGAACTTGGCCACCCGGTAGCGCTCCACGATGGCCCAGTAGCGGTCGAAGCCGGGATAATTCGGGACCCCCTCGTACAGGACGCTCGTAAAGCCGTTGATCAGGGGCCCGTAGACACCGTAGCTGTGTCCGGTGACCCATCCGATGTCCGCCGTGCACCAGAAGACCTCATCGTCCTTCAGGTCGAAGGTCAGCCGATGGGTCATGGCCGCGTAGAGCAGATACCCGCCGTGGGTGTGGACCACGCCCTTGGGCTTTCCCGTGCTCCCGCTGGTGTAGAGGATGAAGAGCGGGTCCTCGGCCTCCATGGGTTCGGGTTCCACGAAATCCGGAAGGCCTGGATCTTTCATGGCCTCATGCCACCAGACCTCCCGGGAAGGATCGAGTACGGGTCGGAGCCCCGCCCGGTCGAACACGATGACCGTCTTCACGCCGGGGCAGGTCTTGAGGGCCTCGTCCACGTTCTGCTTCAGAGGAACGGCCTTGCCCGCCCGGAATCCGCCGTCCACCGTGACCACCAATGAGGCCTTACAATCCTTGATCCGGTTGGCCAGGGCCTCGGCGCTGAACCCGCCGAACACCACGCTGTGGACCGCGCCGATCCGCGCGCATGCGAGCAGGGTGACGGCGAGTTCCACGATCATGGGCATGTAAACGACCACCCGATCCCCTTTGTTCACACCCTTTGCCTTGAGAACGGCCGCGGCCCGGTTCACCAGGGCGTGAAGCTCCCCGTAGGTGATGGTCCGTCGCTCATCGGGGTTGTCTCCTTCCCAGTAGTAGGCGACCTTGTCCTTCAGGGTCTTAAGATGACGGTCCAGGCAGTTGGCCGAGGCGTTGAGGACGCCGCCCTTGAACCACTCGATCCGGGCCTCGTTGAAGTCATAGTCGAGGACCCGATCCCAGGGCCTGTCCCATGTGAGGTACTTCAGGGCCTGCTCCCCCCAGAACCCCTCGGGGTCTTCTATGGAGCGCCGGTAGAGGGTGTCGTAGGTCTCCCGGTCCGGAATATGCGCGACCTTCCTGAACTCCTCCAGATGGGCGTCGTATGACGTGCGGGCCTCTTCCATGGGGGACTCCTCCTTGTTCAATGTCTCGATCCACTTCGCGTTCTTAGCTCCCTTGGTGGCGGGTTACGCGGTTTTTCACCACGAAGGACACGAAGAGGGGAAAAAGCAATATCTCATCATGTTTGTGAAATCATGACTCTACATGTCTTTGGATGGATTTTATCGTTTTATCATAACCACACAATCACTTAACCCAAGAGCACCAAGTTAACCAATTGATATTAAAAAATTTTTTCTTGGCGTTCTCGGCGCCTCTGCGCGAAAAACAGTCTTCACGAGTTCGTCAATCACGTCGTGTTCGGGGCCCGGTGGAAACCGGGCTGGTCGAACCGGGCCCTCAGAACCACCATGTCCCCCTCGTACGTGGACGTCACCTCGAAGGCGAGTTTCTTGAACAGGCGGATCATGGACCGGTTCGCGGGATCCGTGTAGGCCAGAAAGCCTTGAATCCCCTGTTCCCTGGCCGTCTCGACCAGTTTGTCCTGAATGGCGGTGGAGATGCCGCGTCCCTGCCACTTTCGGTCCACACTGTAGGCCACCTCGGCCATGTTGGTGGCGGGATCGAGAAAATACCCACCCACGGCAATGACCTGTTCGAAACCCGGTTCCCCGATCACGGCCACCAGGGTCATGTCGTGGATATAGTCCACCTGAAAGACCCCGGCCAGGTCTTCCCGGACAAAAGCGGTCTTTTCGTGCATGAACCGCCGGACCACGTCGCGCTGGTCCAGGTTGTAGAAGTGCTCCTGAATGCCCCGCTCGTCCGTGGGCCGGGCCGGACGAAAGAGCACCCGCCGGCCGCCGATCTCCCGGGACTCCTCCACCTTGAGGGGATAGACGCTTCGAATGCTTTCGGCCAGGGTGCGTTCGGGGCCCAGGAGTCCACGCCTCTTGGCCTCGAAAAAAAGTTCGTCCCTGAAGTCCGGATGGGCCACGCTGATCATGGCGATGGCCCGTTCCTGAAGGCTCTTGCCGAAGAGATTCACCACGCCGTACTCGGTGACCACGAACTGGACGTCGCCTCGGGGAACCACAACGGGAATGTCGTCCAGGGACGGGACGATCCGGCTGCTTTTCCCGTCCATGGTGGTGGAGAAGAGCATGAGGATGTTTTTCCCCCCGGGCGACTGGCTCGCCCCCCGGACAAAGTCCATGATTCCGTTGACCCCGGAGAAATGATTGTAGAGGAGGGCGTCGGCGGAGACCTGACCCGTGAGATCCATGGCCATGGCCATGTTGATCGCCGTCATCCGGTTGTGCCGGGCGATGACGGCGGGGTCGTTGACCACGTCGGAGGGGTGAAACTCGATGCCGGGATTGTCGTGGATAAATTCATAGAGATCGCTGGATCCGATGGCGCCGCTGGCCACCAGCTTCCCTTCATTGAATCCCTTCCGGCGGTTGGTGATGACGCCCTGGGCCACCAGACCCATGACGCCGTCACTCAGGAACTGGGTGTGCACGCCCAGGTCGTTTTTGTCCGCAAGGCCGGCCAGGAGGGCCTGGGGGGTGGCCCCGAGGCTGATCTGCAGGGTCGCTCCGTCTTCGATGAGCTTGGTGGCGTGGAGGGCGATGAGGCTGGCCGACGGCAAATCGGGGGGACGTCCCACCGTGAGGAGGTCTTCCTCATGCTCTACAATGGCATCCACGTCCCGGACGTGAATAAAGCTTCTTCCCATGACCCGGGGCATGCGCGGGTTGACCTGGGCGATGACCAGATCGGCCGACTGGGCCGCGGCCAAGGTCACGTCCACACTGACCCCCAGGCTCATCCACCCGAAGTCATCCGGTTCCGAGACCTGGATCAGGGCCACGTGGACGGGGAGCTGCCGGGTCTTGAACAGGCGCGGGACGGCCGAGAGATTGATGGGCGTGAGGAAGCGTTTGTGCCGGGACAGGGCCCTGGGTTTGGCCGAACCGAGGTAAAAGGTCCTCGGGTTCAGGGTCTGGCAGGCGGTCTCGTCCGCCATCATGGTCAGGGGAACCGTCTCCAGGCTCAGGACCCGAACGATTTCGAGGTCCGAGAAGCCCGAAGAACGGGCCGCGAGTTCGCGCACAAGGGCCTGGGGTTCGCCGCACGACGAGCCGATGAAGACCCGCTTTCCGCGGCGGATCATCCCGATGGCCTCGGAGGCCGTCCTCCGCTTGGCCAGATACGCATCCGGCCAGTATCCGTTCTTTCCATTTTCCATGAAAGAAGTCTATCCGCCCTCAGGATCCTTTTCAAAGGATTTCTCGGGCATATCTCCATTCACGAGGGCGGTTGGTGAAGGCGCAGGGGTTCATTCCGCCATGAGTCGGTCTCTATTCTGCAGGGACCCGGTGCGGGGTCAAGGCCGTCCGAAAGAAGCAGGATTCTCCATCCAGCCTTTCATGAAGGCCTCTTTGCCGGCGCAGCGATCCGTTCCCCAGCACGGAGGAATGACCAGGAGCGTCTTGCCGTTTCCTGTTACCCGGGTTTCCCGGGGGCGCCCGTCCAACACCACGTGCACGTAGGTGGCAAAGCTCTCGGCAAAGTCCTCCCAAGGGCTCTGGGCGGCCGGGAGAGAAGGGAAGTCGGAGTGCCGAAGGAGATTTTCATAGGTGTCCGGAATCTCCGAATCGGAAAGTTTGGATCGCTCGAAACCGTAAGCGCGGATCTCCTTTCTCTGGGGAAAGACGTCGTCGAACCGGCTCTCAAAGACGGTATTCCGGCCGGGGCGCCAGGAAAGGGCCACAAAGGGATCGTCCAGAGAGACGGGATTCCCGGCCTGCCAGTCGATCCACGAGGCGTGCACCCGGCTCACCATGCCCAGGATGTGACCCAACTCGTGAAGGAGGATGAACCGCACGGCGTTTTCCACCGAATCGTCCTGTGGGGTCTCGATGCGGACCTCCAGAGAGATTCCGCTTCCGGCCGCGTGTCTGAAATAGCCGGCCTCCTTCCAGGTGGCCCATTCGTTGGCCGTCCGCTTTCGAAGAACGTCCGCATCCAGAACGATCAGTCCGTAGGTTTCGTTCCCCTCCCGGTCGTAGACCACGTCGGCATACCCCGTGCCTCCCAGGTCGCGAACGCAAAAGACGCCGACAAGCCTCTGCTCGAGCAGGCGGCGGACGGGCGGTGGCAGGCTCTCCTCCAGGGATTCCAGGGCGGACTGCATCTCGGCAAGGGGTTTCGCCGGCTCGGGCCGCTCCTCGAATCCCTCCATCTCATTTTCGATGCGGATCTTTTCCACGAGTTTCCCGGGGGCCGGGTGCAGGCGTTTCGAGAGCGGCACCTCTTTCCAATCGGTTCCCCAGTACCCGATTTGAAATGAGGGGTTTGCCTCCCACGCGCGCTGAAGCGGCGGTTTCGTCGCAAGGCAGGACGAAAGGGAGAGGAAGAGCGTAATAAAAAACGGAAGGATCCATCGCCGGTTGCTCCCGGCGGAGGGGCCCGGTGGGGAGGTCGGGGTCATGATGTTCTCCCATGGGTTTCGGGGAAAGCCGCACGTCGGCGTGACATCGGTCGAGACGGTGACGTCCCGGATCAGTGTATGGGATTCGGAAAACGGGGTCAAGACGGTCCGGGCATTGTTCCTTGACAGGGTCCGGATGTTGGCATAACAATGATTTCCGTGTGCAGAAAGCGGTTCGGTGTCCGCACGATGGACATTCGACGCATGTCCTTCGCCCCATTCAAGGAGGAACGCCATGCCTTCAGCCGAGCGAAATGAAACGCCTGAATTCAAGAAGGCCCTGGAAATCGGTCGTCCGCCCAACATCTCCCGTCTCTTTCCGAACTCACGGGCCCTGATTGTCAGCGGGAAGGTCATCGACCGGGCCATGGCGGCCAAGGGAAAGGCCATGGCCATCGCAGCCAACGGACGGAACCATTTTGTCATTCGGGGCGCCCTTCTGGCGGCCCAGCGCGCCAATGCCGCCCTGCTCATCGAGATCGCCAAGAGCGAAGGTGGCGCCAACGCCTATTGCGCTGTGAACTACTGGAACATGGCCCGTCAGGTGGATGCCGTGTGCAACGAACTGGGCATCACCGTGCCCGTAGCCGTTCATGCGGATCATTACGGGATCAAAGGTCCCAAGGACGTGACCCAGGCCCGACGAGAGATCCCCACCATGTTCGATTCCGGAATCACGTCCATTGCCGTGGACGCCTCCCACCTGCCCGACGACGAGAACCTCCTCGCCAACATCGAACTCTATCCCTTTATACCCGCATGGGCGGGATACGAGACCGAGGTGGGTGAGATCAAGGGTTCCCAGGGGCTCTCCACCGTGGAGGACGCCCTGTTTCAGATTCGGGGCCTGAACGCCCACGGCATCTTTCCGGACTGGATCGCACTGAACAACGGCACCACCCACGGTATTCAAGACAGCGAGACCGGCATTCAGGTGGAGCTGACCGCACGGATCCACGACGCCCTGGTGCCTTACGGGGTCAACGGGGCCCAGCACGGCACGTCGGGTAACGATTCGGAGCGCCTTCGCCGAATCGCGGCGGAAACCCACACCACCAAGGCCAATGTGGCCACGGCGCTTCAGATGATCACCTGGGGGGTGGAGGTCAACGAATACGGGAACGCTCAACTCGACGGGAACGGGGAATTCATCAAGCGGCCGGACCATGGAGTGAGCGACGATCTCTGGGCCGCCATGACGGCATACGCCAAGGAGAGGAACTGGAAGATCGGTGACTACAAGAAGTTGAATCTCCCCTTTGAAAACCATCTCCTGTCTCAACCTCCGGAGATTCGAGAGCGCATGACCGAAGACGTGGCTGCGTTCGTTTACGGGCTGCTCACCCGAGTCTTCAATGCCACGGACACGGCCCCTCTCGGTGTGGAGGCCATCCTTCGCGCAGGGTCCCACGATATGGGGACCAAGGGGAGACGCATCGAGAACCCCGAGGAGTGGACCGAGGCACGCATTCGCGAAAAGGCCGCCGGCGCGGATCAGGATCGCGGACCTGCCGGGAATTTCGACGACTAAGCCCATGGAGCGAACCGACCCGAGAGAACCAGCCGCCCGCATCTGGGTGGAGGACCTGAAGGAAAATGATCAGGTCAGGGGCCTGTACCTGGCAACGGCCAAGCGGCTGGGGACCACTCGAAAGGGGGACCCCTACCTGACCCTGACCCTCTCGGACCGGACCGGGGACGTGGAGGCCCGCGTGTGGGACGGGGCCGAGGAGGCACATGCGCGATTCGGCGAAGGAGACGTGGTCCATGTGGAGGGCCGGGCCGACTCCTACCGAAACCGGATTCAGCTCGTGCTCGTCCGGGTGGAAAAGGCCGGGCAGGTGGACGACCCTTCCATGTTCATCGAGACCTCGGGGCAGGATGAGCGCAGAATGATGGGCGCCCTTCGGGATCTCCTGGGAACCTTGGGGAACGCGCACCTCAAGGACCTTGCCGATCGTTTCCTCAAGGACCGGGAGTTCATGGCCCGGTTCAGAAAGGCTCCGGCGGCCAAGAATTTTCACCACGGCTACCTGGGAGGATTGCTGGAGCACACCCTGTCCGTGTGCCGACTGGCCGCGGCCGTGGCGGATCACTACCCGGACCTGGACAGGGACCTGCTCCTCTGCGGGGCCTTTCTTCACGACATCGGAAAGACGCGGGAGTTCTCCTACACCACCCACGTGGACTACACGGACGAGGGACGGCTCCTGGGCCACCTGGTCCTGGGAGCGGCCATGGTGGACGAGAAGATCGCGGGGATGCGCCGTTTCCCGAATGACCTGGCCATGCGTCTCAAGCACCTGATTCTGAGTCATCACGGCGAGCTGGCCTTCGGGTCGCCCAAGCGTCCCAAGTTCCTGGAGGCCTTTGCACTCCACCTGATCGACGACCTGGATGCCAAGATGAACGGCCTGAGGCGGTTTATGGATCAGGACCGCCAGGAGGGGGCCTGGACCGACTACAACCGCCTCTTTGAGCGGTTCTTTCTGAAGGGGGAACTGGCGTCCAGGGAAGATAGCGAGGTGCATGACCCGCCTTCCGGCAAGGAGGATCTACAGAGGCCGCTGTTCGGCTCCTGAACGCGGGACTTCATTTGCCCCTCTTCAAGGGACCGGAGGACGGGATCGGACTCGCGGGAGACACCGAGGGAAGGAAGGATTCGGGCCCCTTCTTCGTTGATTGGTCCGCCGGATCCACCTTGAAGCCGCCGAAAGGCGGCCTTTTTGCTGTATTGAGTCGACCGTTTCACGGTGAAACGAACGGGCGCACGGAAAAGGATCGGTTGGATGGACGTCCTGTTTGCAGGAAAAGAAACGGCTTGAGGAGAATTCCTGCGGCATGGCCGACATAGAGAATGAGGAAGGAGACAGTATCGAGTGGCACAAGGCCCTTTTATCGACCGGAATAACCGGGTGATCAACTACCTCCGCATCTCGGTGACGGACCGATGCAACCTGAGGTGCATCTACTGCATGCCGGGGGGAGGCGTCTCCACCATGCCGCATGATGAGATCCTGACGTATGAGGAACTCCTCCGTATTGCCGGACTTGCGGTTCGAGGAGGCATTCGAAAGGTCCGACTCACGGGCGGCGAACCCCTGGTTCGTAAGGATATCACCACGTTTGTCCGTAAGCTCGGCACATTGGAAGGACTGGAGCAGATTACCCTGACCACCAACGGCGTCCTCCTGGCGGATATGGCCGCGGACTTGCGGGCGTGCGGGATTCGGCGGGTCAACGTGAGCCTGGATTCCCTGCGGCCGGACCGGTATGCGGAGATCACCCGGAGGGATGCCTTCCAGCAGGTCATGAAAGGGCTTCGCGCTGCTGAGGAAGCGGGTTTCGACCCGATCAAGATCAACGTGGTGGCCATGCGCGGCGTGAACGACGACGAGATTCTCGATTTTGCGCGACTCAGTCTTCGCAAGCCCTACCATGTCCGGTTCATCGAGTTCATGCCCGTGGGCAAGGAGAACGGCTGGAAGCGCCAGGCATTCATCTCCACCGGGGAGATTCGGGAGCGGATCGAACACGCGGGCTCCCTGCGACCCCTGCCCCATGGCCTGCTGGATGGACCGGCGGAACGATACATCCTGGAGGGTGCCGAGGGGGAGATCGGCTTCATCGGCGCGCTCTCCCACCACTTCTGCAGCCAGTGCAACCGGTTGCGTCTGACCGCGGACGGGGCGCTTCGAGGGTGTCTCTTTTCAGACACGGAGATCGATGTCAAGACGCCGCTTCGGCAAGGGGCCTCCGATGAGCACATATCCGCGCTGATTCAACGGGCCATCGACACCAAACCGGAAGGGCACGGATCCATCCTTCAGTCACCCCGAAAGTGCACGAGAAACATGTCCAGCATCGGAGGGTGAAGTACGTTTCGAGAAAGGCGTCTCCATCCGTTCACGCCGACGGACTGCGGCCACGCATGTCCCCGGGGGCGCCCGTCTTCTTGTAGGGATCTGACCTCCGTTTGTTTCTGAGCCCCGACGATCGCCCCGTCCGGTCTTGCCGGGGCATGATCCCTCCATCAGTCCCCGTCAATAGTACAGGTTGATCTGCAGGAACAGGCTCCAGGGTGTGCCGCCGTATTCGCTCCGAATGAGATTGCCCGAAGGCCGGGCGCCCCAGGGGGCGAAGGCTCCGCCCAGCACGCTCACGTTCCGCCGCACGTCCCAGACTACGGACGGGCTGACGAGGCCCGAGCCGTCCCGAAGACTCGTCAGGATGAGCAGACCGGCGTTGACCGCCTCGTTGACTGGGTAGGAGGCCTGCACGCCCAGATTGTGCCGGCCGAGGGTCTGGGTGTCGCCGCGCAGGAAGCGCTTTTGAAGCGCAGTGTCCACGGCGAGCCTCTGAGTCGCCTCCCGGGGGTCGTGAAGGCCGAAGCCGGAGTAATGGTATTCTCCCAGGAGGGTGAGGCCGTTGCCGAGGTTGAAGGTGTAGGAGGCGCCGAGCACGGCCTTGGCAGCGAGCCGGTCACTACCCAGGAGGCCCCCGTCGGGTCGGACCTCGGGTGTCTTGAAAAGAGCGGCCTCCGCATGCACGGCGGCATCCCATACGGCCGCGGAGGTCACCACGGCCGCAAGTAAGTCCCGGCCCCGGCGGCCCAGGAGAAACTCACCGTCCACCGCCCCCAGGTAGCCCCGGGCGCGCGCCAGAAAGGCGGAGTCCTCCGTGGAGGTCCCGAAGACGCCGATCCCCTCGATGGACGAGGTGCTGGACACGTGAACCTCCACCCGGGCCGCATCCACTCCTCGCCTCCACTCGCGGTCCACCTCGGCGGGTGAAAACGGGGCGAACATGTCCACGGCGCTGAAGAGCCGTCCACGGCCCAGGCCGATGGCCTGTCTCCCGAGGGTGACCTCCCCCCAGGTCGGATGGAAGCTGATGAGGGCCCGATCGATCTCGTGCCGCCAGATCCATGTGCCGCCCCGCTGGTGGATCGATCGTTGGAGCCGGGTGATACGAAAGGGGGCGGGTTCGTCCCCCGGCAGGATATTCGTGCCGGCCGCAGAAGCGGAGCTGCTCTGGCGGCGCATGCTGTGCTCGTAAGCCAGATCGGCGTTCAGCATGCCGGCGTGGTCGTACTTCAGGTTGAACCGGGCGCGCAGCAGGCCCACGGCCGAGTCACGTCTCGCGGCGGGAGCGGGATCCTCCCGGCCCCGGGAGAAGAGGCCGGTCCCTTTGAGGGAGGTGTTCAGCGAAAGCTCCCGGCGGCCGTCCTCGCCGGCCCACAACACGGCGGCACGCCCTTGACCGGCGGCCCATGCCCAGGCCGTGATCAGGACGACCAGGAAAAAGGGCGCGGCCATGCGGGCGTGAGCGGTCATGGGGTCAGGGCTCCGTGTCCTTGGCCACGCGCCCGTCCACCAGCGTGACGATGCGGCCGGCGTGGGCCATGACGCGGGGGTCGTGTGTGGAGAAGATAAAGGTGATGTTCTGCTGCCGGTTGAGATCGCGCATCATCTGCAGGAGTGCTTCGGCGTTCTCGCCGTCGAGATTGGCCGTGGGTTCGTCGGCGAGGACCAGCCGGGGAAGGGAAGCCACGGCCCGGGCCACCGCCACCCTCTGCTGCTGCCCCCCGGAGAGTTCTCCGGGGCGGCGGTCGGCGAACGGGGTCAGATCGAGATGCTCCAGGACCTCTCGGGCGCGCCGGCGACGGGCTTCGCCCACGCCCTGGAGTTCCAGAACGAACTCGACGTTCTCGAGGGCCGTGAGAACGGGCACCAGGTTGTAGGCCTGGAATACGAAGCCGATTTCGCGCAACCGCATGTCCGCTCGCTCACGCCGGCTCATGGAGGCCGCATTGCGGCCAAGCACCATCAGCTCCCCGCCCGTGGCCGAGTCCAGGACGCCCATGAGGTTGAGGAGGGTGGTCTTGCCGCTGCCGGATGGGCCGACAATGGCGGTGAACTCGCCCGCCCGGACATCGAGATCCACGCCGCGAAGCGCCGGCGTCTCCACCCTTCCCGTCGTGTAGACCTTGGTCAGTTGCCGTGCCGTGATCAGGTTGTCATGGGTCTCGGGCCGCATGATCCATCACCCCTTTTGTGAACGGTTACAGTCTCAGCGCATCCGTCGGTTGGAGGCGCGCGGCGATCCAGGCGGGATAGAGTGAGGCCGACACCGTGGCCGCCACTGACAGCAGCAGTGCGTAGGCGATGATCCAGGGGCCGAAATCCGCGTAAATGGTTGGGTCCAGCAGCACATCGCCGAAGGTGAAGTCCGACCCCATGAGCGCCTGCAGGTTGACCCCCCGGGTGGCCAGTACGTATGCCGCGGCTCCGCCCAGGCCCAGGGCCACGGCCGCTCCGCCCAGGGAAACGGCCAGGGCCTCGATGACCACCAGGCCGACGACCTGCCCGGCCCTCATGCCGAGGGCGGTCAGGACGGCTATCTCCCGGCGGCGCTCCATGACCGCGGTCAGTTGGGCGCTGATGATTCCCAGGCCCACCACCAGGATGATGACGGCTACCAGGGCCCGCATGAAGCCGCGGTCACCGTCGACATTGGCGGCAATCCCCGGGTTGACCTCTTTCCAGGTCAGGACCTCGACCTGATCGATACGCCGGGCCAGATCCCGCCGCACCTCCTCGATGCGCCGGTGGTCGTCCAGGAGGATGCTGATGTCGCCGGTTCCCGTATATCCGGATATCTCCTCCAGGGTCTTCAGGGTGACATGGCAGATCGTAGCATCCAGGTCGCGTACGCCCGTGCCGAGGATGCCCGTGATGCGGAGCATGGCGCTGCGCACGCCGTCCGGTCCGGCCAGCGTAACGTAGAGGTCGTCCTCCAGGTCGACGTCCAGGCGGTCGGCGATGGTCCTTCCGATCACCACCCGTCCCGGGTCATCCGACCGGAGGTAGCGGCCCTCCATCCGGCTCTTGTAGACGATGCGGTTGGCCCGTTGCTCCACCTCGGGCAGCACACCCACGATCTCGACCCCGGCGCTCCGGTTTCCAAAGGCCAGAAGGCCGTTCACGCGGGATCGGGGAGCGACATGGACCACGCCTGGAAGGGCGGCCGCCGCCCGGGCCGCTTGCTCGCCTCCGGCGAGGCGCAGGGTGATGTCGCGTTCGGCGCTCCATCCCCGCGGGACGATGCGAAGGTGCCCGGCCCCGCTTTCGGTCACGGCGCGGATCTGCATCTCGGCGCCGCCGCGGATCCAGGAGGTGGCCACGATCCCGATGGCCACGCCGATCCCGACGCCGAGCATGGACAGAATGGTCCGACGGGAATGCCGGCCCAGACTGCGCAGGGCATATGTTGCAGAGATTCTCCCGATCATGGCCGCATCGCCTTGGCCGGTTCCAGCCGAGCCGCCAGCATGGCAGGCCATGCGGCTGCCAATGCGGATGTGAGCGTCACCGCAATGAGGCCCGACACGATGTGCTGGAGTTCCAGCCGGGGATAGATGATGTACGAAATATTCACTCCGGCAAAGGCCACATCGGAGGCCTCCACGCCCGCCAATGCGGCATAGTCGATCCCGGTGTGCGCCGTCAGCATAACCAGGCCCGTGCCGGCCAGGGAGCCGAGGGCCACGCCGATCAATCCGAGAAGCACGGATTCCGCCAGGACCATGTGCACCACCCGGGCCGGCCGGGCGCCGATGGCCAGCAGCATGCCGAACTCGCGGGTGCGCTCGAAGGTGGACATCATGGCCGTGTTGGCGATGCCCGCGGCCGCGGCCACGAACACCACGGCCAGGAAGATCAGGTCCACCCAGGCCTTCATGTCGATCATGCGGGCGAACTCCGGCGTTGCCTCGCGCCAGGAGAGGGCATCCAGCCCGGCCACGGCCGGCAGGGAGGCCACCGTGCGGGCCAGGTCTTCGGCCTGCTCCACCCGAGAGCCTCGGATCACGATTTCATGCGCCCGGTCCGGCATGGCCAGGAATTCGGCCGCCCGCTCCATGGACATGACCACGCCTCGGGTCTGGACGAGATCCACCGTGCTCTCCATGACCGCCCCGACATGAAACAGGTCGGCGGCCGGGAATCCGTCCACGTCCTGGCCGATGAGGGCCAGTTGCCCGCCGGCCTTCACACGCAGGCGGTTGGCCAGGACCCGGCCGATGACGACCGTATCGATCCGGGGAAGGGAGTCGCCGGGCAGGGATTCCAGAAGGCCGCCGCGGCCCGATTCCACCGCCGGGTCCACACCCACGATCACGGCGGCGTCTGCATCGGCCGGCCGGTCGCCTTCTTCACCCGAGGCCGCCAGCACGGCCGCGTAGATTCGGGGTGCGACCGATTCCACCCCGGGCAGTTCCGACAACCGGGCCCTTAAAATGCCCAGACGGTCGATGGTCTGTTCCACGGCCCGCTCGGTGCGCCACAGGGGATGGTGGACCTGGACATGTCCGACCATCGGTCCGGTGATCGTGTCCAGCATCTGATCGTAGGACCCGGCCATGAATCCGTTCACCAGGACCAGGGTGGTCTGGGCCAGGGCGATGGCCCCCAAGGCCAGGATGGAACGGCGGAGGTTGCGCCCGAGGTTGCGCCAGGCCATGCGAAGTGTGGTCATGGGCGGTGCTCCCATCAGCGCTGGCGTTCCAGGTTGGAGAGGCTGAAGGTCCCCTCGGGGACCTCCACATTGAACCGGATCTCGCGATAGTGCAACTCGGTCCGGTGCCCCTCCTCGTCCTCCGGGGTGAGGACCATGCGGGCCGGGAGCGTCCTGCCGTCGAACGTACGCACATCGTCCCAGCGCATGGTGCGGGCCGGGCGGTCCCGCCGGTCGTAATACCGGGCCTTCAAGGGGATGGCGCCGTCCGTGGAGAGGACCACGTCGATCCGGTTCCACAGGCCTGCCACGCCGGGACGTGCATCGAAGGCCACAAGCCAGCCCGGAGGGTCGTCCGAGGGGCCCACCAGGCGGTAGGCGTAGTCGTCGATGAACGACGACTCGCGCACCAGGTCGTCATTGGTGAAGTCGCTCCCCATCCAGGAGGCGAGCATCATGGAGGGGGGGATGCGGATGGTACGCTTGATCCGCGGAAGATAGTTCCAGAGGTTGTCCCGAACTTTCAAGGTGGCCGTGCCCGCCTCGCGCACCGGGGCCTGGACCAGGATCAGGGCCTCGTCCCGGCCCCGGGCCCAGATCTTCATGGTCATGGTGCGCGTGCGGTTGGGTCGCGTGACCGTGAACTCCGCTACGGCGATACTGCTGTCCGCCCGATAGAGATTTTCGAAGTGATGGACCACGGCATGGAGATCCAGCCGGCCGTCCTTGTGGAACAGGCGGGGGGACGCCTCGGTCTCCCGGGCCGCGCCGACGCCGGCGGAGGCGAGGATGATCCCCAGTACCAGACATGGAATGAGCGTCCTCATCGGCCTTTTCAACCCCCGTCTTGAATCTCCATCCACAACGGCGGATGCCGTTGCGGGGAACAAGGCGCGGACGTCTCGACCGGCTCAATCGCCGGGTCTCCAGGCCATGTTCCGCGCTTGACCCCACGGGCCTTCGGATGTACCGTCTTTTCAAGTACATACCATGGTTCAACCGTTTCAGTCGATACGGAAATCAAACGGAGTCGCAAAAAATTCAAACTACCTCCTCCGCCCCCATCGTTCCGACGGCGTATGGCCTTCCTCGCGGCGGTCGAGCGGGATTTGGGAGAGTGACGGGAGACCGCCATGTCCGATGCATCCCATGTCGGGATCTTTGTGAACGAACGTCAGCGAAGCGTCCCTTCGGGGACCCGGACCGGGGACCTCTGCCGCCTTTTCAAACCGCACGCCGATGTGATCGTCGTGAACGGATTTCCCGAAGGCGCCGAAACCGTGGTCAGGGACGGGGATCGGGTGGTGCTCATTCAAAAGGGGGAGATTCCGGACCGGAAGGAACTGGAGGCGCTCATGGCGGCCCGGCACACGCCGGGGGTTCACGCGCGCATGCGTTCCGCCCGGGTGGGGATTGCGGGCCTGGGCGGCCTCGGCTCGGCCGTGGCCCTGGCCCTGGCGCGCATGGGAGTCGGCGAACTCGTGCTGGCCGATTTCGATGTGGTGGAACCGAGCAACCTCAACCGGCAGCACTACACGGTGGAGGACATCGGGCAGCCCAAGACCGACGCCACGGTCCGGCGTATCGGCCGGGTGAACCCGGCGGTCCGGGTGGTTACCCACAGGCTGGTGCTGGACGAGGCCAACATTCCGGACCTGTTTCGAGGCGTGGACGTGCTGGTGGAATGCCTGGACCGGGCCGAGGCCAAGGCCATGCTCATCCGCACGGCGGCCGAACACATGCCGAAGGTCTGTGTGGTGGGGGCCTCCGGGGTGGCCGGTTATGGGGACGGCAACCGCATTCAGGCGATCAGGCTCGGGAGACGGATTTTCATGGTGGGGGACATGGTCTCGGAGTCGGGCCCCGGGCGGGGGCTCATGGCCCCCCGGGTGGGGATTGCGGCCCACCACCAGGCGGACCTGGTGGTCAGCATCCTCGTGGACGGTGAAGAGTCGGTCCTGCCGCTGGAATGAATGACGGAGTCGTAAAAACTCTTTTCCCGCAGAGCCGCCAAGAGCGCCAGGAAAACATCTTTCAATCGGCTTGAATCCGCGTACTGCAATCCGCGTCAAAAAAATTCTTGGGGTGTTCGAGCACATCGCTGTGGCCCGCTCCGGAGGTGACGATTCCTTCCGCTTCCTCCGCTCCCGGCCTGGTCATTGCCGGACGGTTACGTCCGGGGGATCCCTGCCCCCTCCGCGTTCCACCCCCGCCGGGAGCATCCTCTACAATAGGAATGCATTCCTTGTCCGCGCCTTTCCGTTCCAATCATCGTCTTTCCCAGGCGGGGGATGGCCGCGGCTTCCCCCGGACCTAACCGCCCGCAATGACGAAGGCCTACCGCTCCTGTCCGCTCCAGGAACCCTCACCTCCTCCGCTCCGGGCCCGCGCATAGGGCGAGGTTGTAGAGACGGTGGATCGCAAGGGTGAATGGACTCGTGTGCTCCCAGGGTTTTCACCTGTTGGAATCCAGGATTTTTAATCCACCTAATCCGCGAAACAAACCAGGAAGTCGCAAAAGGGCCGGATGCCCTCAATGCGCCACTATCATGAAAAGAGCCTGGACGTTTATCGACGGCGGCTGAGCAGGTCTTTGCGAAGCCGTCAAATCCGCGTAATCCGCGTCAAAAATGCGTTTGTCTTTTCTCCCTTTTTGGTTTTTCACACACAATCCGCGCCAACCGCAGATGGCCGGCGTCCCGTCACCCGTTTCCGTGTCAAAGAAAAATGCGTTACGGGGTCTCTTCATCCAGGTCAACGGTCCGGTAGACCGGGGGTTTTGCGAGCCGAAAGATGGTCTCCGGGATCTCCCGGTTGAATTCCACTCGATCGTTTCGAATCACCACGTTCCCGCCCCGTTTCCCGTCCCGGTAATCCACCTCTTCTGCGTAGAAAATCCCGTCCTGCTCCCTCATGGTCCCGAAGTCCACCTCCAGACCGCTTCCCGGATAGGCGAGCTTCCGGGGTTCCAGCGTGTCGGGTCTCATGTGAAGCGTCCAGGGCGGATCGCTGCATCCGTCACCGCAGGTCAGTACACGACCTTCCCGCGATATCACCTCTCCGGCGATCCGCGGCGCAGGGTAACCGCGAAGGATGGCCCAGGCGCTCTCCAGGTCCGGTGGAGAGGGCATGAAACGGGCCAGGGTCTCGGGTGTGGCCTGTCCGGTGTAGAGGGTGGCGTCGGAATAGGAAAACGCCTCCAGTCGGCCCCGATCCAGCAGGACATGGAGTACCGGGGCTCCCCACGGATGGGTGATCTCCACCTTGATTCCCATGGGATGTCTACGACCCACCACGAGGATTCGGGCCTCCTCGCTCTCCACAAGCCACTTCTTCAGGACCACGGTTCCGAGGGAGAAGAAGGTCGACACCCGGTCTTTCTGGGCGTCCATCCGCTGGAGGATTCCTTCGATCTCCGGGGGGGTGAGGGGAGGAGGGGCGGGTCGAAGGGATGCGCACCCGCCCGAAAGGGTCCAGAGGCACAGGAGGACGGACAGGAAACAGAAACGTCGATCCATGCAGGTACGCGAGAAGGTTCTCAACGTCCTTCAGTCCTTTTCGTTTCCTTGCGGGAGTTCTCGGACCCGGTCCATTTTCTCCTGAATCGCCTCGGGGTCGGTGTGATTCAGTTCGAGGGCCCGGGTGTAGGCCTCCAACGCCTTTTCGTGCATGCCCTGTTTCATGTAGACGTCTCCCAGGTGTTCAGCGATGGTGGGGTCCTCGGGCTGAAGTGAGGCGGCCCTCTCAAGGTGTTTCAACGCCTCTTCGTATTCCCCTTTTTGAAAGTAGACCCAACCCAGGCTGTCGGTGATGTATCCACTCTCGGGTTTGATTCGAAGGGCCTGTTGGATGAGATTCAGGGCCTCGTCCAGACGGACACCTTGTTCGGCATAGGTGTATCCGATGTAATTCATGGCGTCGGCGTGATCGGGGTCGATGTCCAGGACGAGGCGCATCTGTTCCAGGGAGGCCTCTTTTTCTCCGCTCTTGTCCAGTATGACGCCCAGACGGAAGACGAGTTCGGCGCTGCGGGGATGGAGCTTCAGGCCCTCCGAAAGAACGGTTTGCGCCTCCGCCAGTTTTTCCTGACCTTCGAGAATGGAGGCCAGCATCAGGAAGAGTTCTTCTTTGTCATTGCCATCGACGAGAGCCCGGCGAAGGACCGCTTCGGCCTCCTCGGTCTCTTCCTGAGCATCCAGAATATAGGCGATGTGCAATTGGGCGTTCAGGTAGTATTCGGATCCGGCCTTCAGTCTCTGAAAATGGGCCAGGGCCTCATCCATATCTCCCCGTTCCTCGTGGGCCGATGCAAGGAAGTACCTGGACTTGTCGTCATCCGGCCATGCCTGGACGATCATGTCGAGCTCCGTGATGGATTCGTCCAGCTTTCCGTGGCGGAGATAGATGAGCCCCAGGGACTGGCGGGCCTGCTCGCCCGGCTTGGAACGGCCCTTGATCGCCTCCATGTGCTTTTCGGCCTCCCCTTCGCGCTCAAGCCGGTAGTACAGGTCGACCAGGCGTTCCCGGACGGTCATGTTGACCGGATAGTAATCGATCAGGCGCTCGTAGATTTCCGCGGCCTTGTCGAAACGGCCCTGCATCTGATACATGCTCCCCAGATCGAACAGGGCCGGCTCCATGCGCTCGTTGAGCCTCAGGGCCTCCAGGTAGGCCTCTTCGGATCGCTCGGGATTCCCCGTCTCCAGGAAGACCCGGCCCCTGTAGTAGTGAGCGATAACCAGGTTGGGGTCCTGATCGATGACCCGGTCCAACTGGTTCAAGGCCTGGTCATAGGCCTGGTTCTTGATGAGCAGGGTGGTCATGACCAGCCGGGCCCTGGTGTGCTCCGGGTGGATTTCCAGGGCCCTCGCGTAGGCTCGAATCGCCTCATCCTCTCTGTTGAGAAGACCCGCAATCTCGCCCACGAGGAGGTGGTGCTCTTCCGTTTCCGGTTCAAGAACGGCGCATTTCTCCGCATAGGCCATGGCCTCTTCGTTCCTCTTCAGTTGCTTGAGCAGTAACGCCGCCCTCCGGAGCAGAAAGACGCTGTTCGGATCGTATTCGATGGCCTTCTGAAGGTGATCCAGCGCTGTCTCGTACCGGCCGTGTACGCCGTGCAGTGCGGAGAGGGCGAAGGCCGTATACGAGTGACGGATGGGGTCGTCCTGGAGGTCGGGGGGAGGAGGGGGACCGAGGCTTTCCTCTTCGGGTTCCTGAACAGGGGGCCGGGCAAATTCCATGGAGGCGCATCCGCTCCACGCAATAACCGAGAGCAGAAGAAGAATGCCGACGAGCGCCGCAACAGGTTGTTTTGGGTACTGGGACATCATGTCGTTCTCACATGTGATGGAGTCGCAAACGACCCGGAATCAGACAAAGTTGGAAAACTCCTCTTCAAAGTCAGGGATCTTATCACTCAGCCAGGCCTTGATGTTTTTAAGAATCCGTTCCTGAATCTGCCGGATCCGTTCCCGTGATATCCCGTACTTATCGCCGAGTTCCTGTAAGGTCAACGGGTTCTCCGACATGATGCGGTTGTCGAAAATGTCGAGATCCTTCCCGGACAGCGTGGTTCGGAACTCCTGGAGTTTTTCGATCAGTGTCTCGCGACGCTCCGCATCGGAGATCATCTCGTCCACCCCACTGGCGGGATCGGGAAGGAACGTGCTGAAGGCCTCACGCCCGTTCTCACCCACCGGGGCGTTCAACGAGAGTTCGGCCCCACCGAGGCGCTGGCTCATCTCCTCGATCTCCTCTTCTTTCACGTCCAGGCGCTCGGCGAGAAGGCGGGGTTCGGGGCTGAACCCCTGGGCCATGAGTTTTTCCTTTTCCTTGGCCAGGTTGAAGAAGAGCTTTCGCTGGGTCTGGGTGGTGCCGATCTTGACCAGCTTCCAGTTTTCCATGATGAATTTGAGAATATAGGCCTTGATCCAGAAAGAGGCGTAGTACGAAAACTTGATTCCTCGGTAGGGATCGAACTTTCGAATCGCCTGCAGGAGGCCGACGTTGCCCTCTTGGATCAGGTCCAGCAGGCTCTTGGTCCAATACCGGCTGAAATCCATGGCGATCTTGACGACGAGACGCAGGTTGGATGTGACGAGCCGGTACCCGGCCTGCTGATCTTTTTTTTCCTGAAAGCGGATGGCGAGTTCGACTTCTTCCTCGCGCGTCAGTAGACGGTACGCCCTGATCTCGCGCAGATAAAGCTGAAGGGGGTCGTATGGGACCAGTGCCCGGTTGTCGCTCCGAACGACGGGCATGAGGTCAACGCCGGAAGAAGGATCGAGGTCAAGACCCGATTCCTCGTTTTCCTCAAGGACGCTGCTCTCCTCTGGTCTCGCTTCACGGTTTTTCATACGTTATTCCTGGCTGGAACCCCTTGAGACGATGCGGACATAACGTTTCTTGCCCGCGCGGAGGAGCATGCTGCCGTCGCAGAGGTCCGTAAGACCGAGAACCTGGTCGAAGGATTCCAGTCGCTCGCTGTTCACATACCCTCCACCCTGAGAGATCAGCCGGCGAGCCTCACCTCGGGTATGGCACAGGCCGGACAACTCGAACAGGATGTAGGCCGGAATACCCGTTTTGAGTTCGTCGTAGTCGATTTCGGCCGTGGGGGCGGCATCTGTGGCCGAGGCGCCCTCTCCGCTGAAGAGCCGGCGGGAGGCCTCACGGGCACGTGCGGCCTCCTCTTCCCCGTGGCAGATCCGGGTGGCTTCATAGGCCAGCACTTCTTTGGCTTTTCTCAGCTCAGCGCCCTTCAGGGTGGCCAGTTCATGAATGTCCTCCATGGGGAGGAAGGTGAAGAGCGCCAGGAAACGGCCCACGTCGGCATCGTCCTGGTTCATCCAGTACTGGTAGTAATCATACGGACTGGTGAGTTCGGGATCAAGCCAAACGGCACCCTCATGGGTCTTGCCCATTTTGATGCCCGAGGCCGTGGTGATCAGCGGGAAGGTCAGGCCGAAGGCGCTTTTTCCTTCCAGTCGTCGAATGAGGTCCACCCCTGACACGATGTTTCCCCACTGGTCGTTCCCCCCCATCTGAATTCGGCAGTCGTGATTCGTGAACAGGTGCCAGAAATCATAGGACTGGAGGAGCATATAGTTGAATTCGATGAAGCTCAGACCGGTCTGAAGGCGAATTCGATAGCTCTCCGCGGTGAGCATTCGATTTACGCTGAAGTGACGGCCGATGTCTCGAAGGAAATCGATGTAGTTCAAGGTCTCGAGCCAGTCCGCGTTGTTGAGCATGATGGCCTGTCCGTCGTCGAAATTCAGGAAACGGGACAGTTGGGCCTTGATGCCTTCGGCGTTTTCATTGATTTCGTCGCGGCTCATGATGCGCCGCATCTCGGTCTTTCCGCTGGGATCCCCCACAAGGGCCGTTCCGCCGCCCACCAGGGCGATGGGCCGATGCCCGGCCCGCTGCATGTGAGCGAGCGACATGATCGGGACGAGGCTCCCCAGATGGAGGCTCTTTGCCGTAGGATCGAAACCGATGTAACAGGTGGCGGGTTCATCCAGCAACCGTCGAATCTCGTCCCGATCCGTCACCTGCTCCACAAATCCGCGGGACTCCAGTTCATCAAACACGTTTTTCAATGGTCGCCTCGATGGTAACGGTCCACGTCCTCGGGCAGTCTCACGCGGATCACTTCTCCGGGCCTGCCCAGGTCCTTGAGGATCGTCCCGTTGTAGTTCAATACGATACCTGCCGCGTTTCCGATGAGCAGGTCCATTCTTTCGTCGGCCTTCCAGCGAAGATGGCTTTCCGGCTGGAAGATGAAGTCCCTGGGCTCTCGCCCGTCTACGGAGATCTGGACCCAGGTCCGCTCCAGGACATCGGCCACGAGGACGTGCCCTGAACCCGGATCGGCCGGCGGAGGCGGGTAGGGGTCGATTCCATCCGGCAGCGGAGGCCGGGGTTCGGAAGGAGGTCCCGGGGTGGCGGCCGCGGTTTCCATGGGGGTCGGCCGCTGTTCCAGCCGAAGGTCCGTTGGCTCCACCTTTACGCTGACTTTGGGGCCGGATTCTCCCGCGCCGGCCTTCCGTTCCCCGGGATGGGCATTTGGACGGGTTGCCTCCTCGACACCGCCGGCCGGTTCAAAGGGCGGCTTCGGCGAAGGAACCCCCTGCCAGTAGTAGAGAAGCGCGCACCCCAGGATTCCCAGGAGAAGAACCAGCAGGATTCGACGCCCGCGGCCGGTTTTTTCAGGAGCAACCAGGGGTTTCGGTTCCACCTGCGAAATCTTGGCTTGGCTGTACAGGTCGAGTACGCGCCGCTCGTTCAGTCCGAGGGCGCGGGCATAGGCCCGGATGAAACCCTTGACGAAGACCTGCGGCGGGAGTTCGTCCCAGGCCTCGCGCTCGATCGCCCTCAGAAAGTGCTCCCGAAGCCGGGTCATTCGAGCGATCTGCGGAATGTCCATGCTCCGGTTGCGTCTCTCGTCCCGAAGCAGCGCACCCACTCCGGACGGGACCGGCGCATGGGAGGCCTTTCCATTCCCGGTCGGTCTGTTTTTGGGTGTCACATCCTGAGTTCGGGTGTTCGACGTTGTGTCCGGTTCAATGCTCAATGGGCCCTCTCCGCCGCCCGGGTGGCCGGGTGGTCGCTCCCATGTCATAAAAGAATTTTCGTGTAGGTCTTCTCTTTCAGATCCTGAATCCAGGTGGTGTATCTCCGGTCGATTTCCTCGCGAAAAAGGATTCCTTGAATGGCGTCCCGAACCTTTTCAAGCGGCAGCACACCACCTTCGAATTTGCTCAAGACCTTGATGATCTGAATCCCGTTGGGCCGGATGATGAGATCGCCGACGCCTCCCTCGGGTGTTTCCTCCACCACTTTCCGGACCTCGGGTTCCAGTTGCCCGGGCTCGAACCGGCCCAGATAGCCGCCCTCCTGGGCCCCGGGGCCGTCCGAGTATTGGCGGGCCAACTCCCCGAAGTCCTGCCCGTTTTTGATGGCCGTGAGGACACGTTCCGCGATGGCCTGCACATCGTTCACTTCCGAAGGACGCTCCGGGTTGTTCTGCAACAGGAAGATCGTGGCGAGTTCTATGCCTCCTTCTCGCTGGAAAAGGTCCCGGTGTTCCTCGTAATAGGCCTCGATTTGTTCGTCTCGTACGATGATGCGTGACCTGACCTCAAAGTTGATCAACGTGCTTCTCTGAATGTCCCTCTTGATGCTCTGCCGGTAATCTTCGTAGGTGAGCCCCTTGCCCCGGAGCATTTCCATGAGTTCATCGTCGGTCCAGTGGTTGTTTTTCTTGCTCCTCTCGATGGCTTCCGACACCTCTTTATCGGTCACCTGAATGTTTCGCTCTCGAATCTTTTCCATGGCGATACGTTCCTCGATCAGGCGGTCGAGGATCGTGCGGCGGATCTCCTCGTGTTTCTGGGGACTGCGGGAGCGAATCTCGTCGGCCTCGACCCCGGTCAATTCCTTTATTTTTTTGTTCAGTTCATGGAGGGTGATCACGTCATCAGCGACAATGGCCACAATCCGATTCGTGGACTCTGCACAAAGGGTGGAGGGGCCGGTAAGACCCATGAGAACGGCGGACATACCGTAGGCCAAGAGGGCATAGAAAGTACGGCTCATCTATTCGATCTCCAGTGTTTTGAGGACGCCCCGATCCACCGTCACAGGGTATCGGGTGCGCAGGTTCTGAATCCATTCCTGATAAAAGGCTTCCTGCTTTTCGGCAGACAGAAGCGTTTCGATCTCTCCCATCACTTCCGGAAGGGCCATCACACCTTCCGGGCGACGGGCGATCACCTCCACCACGTGGTACCCGTAAGGCGTTTTCACGGGCTCACCAGCGAGCCCGGGCGGCAGAGAGAACAGGGCCTTCGCCAGGGTGGCCTCCAGTTCATCCTCTGTGGCCCAGCGTTCCGGCATGCCGGCGGCCTGCTCGAAGGGTTCCGGTTTCTCCTGGATCAGGGTGGCAAGGGAGGTCCCCTGTTGAACCGTCTTTATAATCTTTCTTGCCTCGTCATGGCTTCGAGTGACCATCTGACGGAAACGGACCATGGCCGGGTGTCGGAAGGAATCGACACGTCTCTCGTATTCCCCTTGAATCTCCTGGGATGTTACCGGTTCAACGCCTTCCATCGCCTTGGCCAGAATTTTTTGAATCATCATCTGTTCACTGAGCTGCTTTTCCCACGCATCAAAATCCACATATCGTTTGAGAAGCATGTCGCGGAATGCGGCTTCTGAAGGATAATCGGACTTGATATTATCCACCACGGCGTCCAATTCGCTTTCCTTGACGGTGATGCCCTGATCCCGGCCGTAGGCCAGGATCAGATATTTTTCCACGAGCCGCTCGATGAGATGGTCAAATACGGGCCCGATCTCCTCCTTGCCCAACCCCATCTGTTCGCTCATCATCTCCACGTCCCTGCGGACGGTCTCCAGCGTGATGCCGGTGTCCCCAACGCGGATGGCGAATGGATCCTGCGAGGGATGGAGCGGATCACAGGCCGTTATGTGAAACACCAGAACAGATAGAGCAGCAACAATGGTGCGGCGGATCATGGCGTATCCTGATCGTTCCGATGGATATGCCGGCGTCCCGCCCATCGGAGCGGCAAAAAGGTCCAAGTCCTATAGACTACCAACTGGGGTGGAAAAAGCAAGTAGAAACTGGCGGCCTGGTGAGGATACAACAGGCTGAAATCATAATGCTTTAGACCTTAGGCCGGCCTTCCGGCAGGACCGTATCGACCCTCAGGAGGAGGCGCCGGCAGGAGTTCTCGGAGAAGGGCCTGAACCTCTTCCAGGCATTCCAGGGTGTCCGGACTATCCGGACGGACCCGCAACGTGGTGCCCGAGGAAAACCGGTATTTGCGCGGCCGGCGTTCCACGAGTTTTGCAAGGCCTTCCGTGTTCACGTCCGCGTCCTGGGCAAAGGTGAGAACCAGGGCGTCTCGGTTCACGTCCAGACGGGTGATGCGGATCCGTTTCATGAGGAGGCGGAGGGCCATGATTCGAAGCAGGTTCCGGACTTCACGTGAAGGCGCACCGAAACGGTCACGGATCTCCGAGCGAATGGAGTCCAGGTCGTCCTCGTCTTTGAGGGAGGAGAGCCGGCGGTACAGGTTCAGACGCACGTCCGGATCGGATACATAGGTCTCCGGGAGGTAGGCCGACAGGTTCACGTGGATCTCCGGGTTGATCTCGTCGTGCCAGTCCTCTCCCTTGAGTTCCGCCACCGCCGACTCGATCAGACGGATGTACAGCTCATAGCCCACGGCCGAGATGTGGCCGGATTGACTGAACCCCAGGATGTTTCCCCCGCCGCGGATCTTGAGGTCGTGCATGGCCAGGTGAAGGCCCGCTCCGAGCTGGGAGAAGTCCATGAGGGCCTTGAGTCGTTTGACGGCATCCCTGGTCATTTGGGAGGTGTCCGACAGGAGGAGATAGGCATAGGCCGTCTCCTTGGATCTGCCCACCCGGCCTCGAAGCTGGTAGATCTGGGCGAGTCCGAAGCGGTCCGCGTCATTGAGAATGATGGTGTTGGCCGAAGGGATGTCCAGACCCGACTCGATGATGGTGGTGCAGACCAGCACATCGATCTCCTTGCGAAGAAAGGCCATCATGGTCTTTTCGAGCTCCCGCTCCTTCATCTGCCCGTGGGCCAGGGCGATACGGGCGTTGGGCAGCAGGGGGCGAAGGGTCTCGGTCATGTGATGGATGGTCTGAACGCGATTGTGTACGAAGAATACCTGGCCGCCCCTCTCCAGTTCGTGTTCCACGGCGTGGACGATGGTGGCTGCATCGTAGGGGACCATGTAGGTCTGGATGGCCTGGCGGTCCTCGGGCGGGGTCTCGATGATGCTCAGGTCTCGAACGCCCATGAGAGAGAGGTGGAGCGTGCGCGGGATGGGGGTCGCGGCCAGGGCCAGGACGTCCACCAGGGCGCGGTAGCTTTTCAGCGCCTCCTTCTGCTTGACGCCGAATCGCTGCTCCTCGTCCACCACCAGCAGGCCGAGATCCCGGAATCCCACGTCCTTCTGAAGAATCCGGTGGGTCCCGATGAGGACATCGATTTTTCCGGAACGGGCTCGGGCCACGATCTCCTGCTGTTCGGCCCGGGTCTTGAACCGGCTCAGGACGCCCACTCGCACGCCGTAGGGGGCCATCCGGTTTCGAAAGGTCTCGAAATGCTGCTCGGCCAGGACCGTGGTGGGGACCAGCATGGCGACCTGTTTCCCTTCACTCACCGCCTTGAAGGCGGCGCGAATCGCCACTTCGGTTTTCCCGAAGCCCACGTCACCGCAGATGAGTCGGTCCATGGGCCGCTCGCTCTGCATGTCCTCAAGGACGTCATCGATGGCCCGGGCCTGGTCCGGAGTCTCCTCATGCTCGAAGGTGGCCTCGAACTCCCGGAAGGTGTTGTCCGGCGGGCCGTAGGCATACCCCTTCCGATAGCTTCGAAGGGCATAGGTCTCCACGAGCTGCCGGGCGATTTCCCTGACCGATTTTCGGGCCTTTTTCTTGACCACGTCCCAGGACCGGCCGCCCAGACGGTCGATCTTGGGGTTTCGATCATCCGCCCCGATGTATTTCTGAAGGATACTGATGTGGTGGGCCGGAACGTAGAGCCGATCACCGCCTTCGTATTCCACGATCACAAAATCGTTGGTCTGACCGGCCACCTCCATTTTCTGAAGACCGCCGTACCGCCCGATGCCGTGGTCCTCGTGGACCACCGCCTCCCCCGCCTGGAGCTGGCTGAAGGAGGTCCAGTTCAGCCCCTCCACGGCGGAGCGCTTTCGCCGTGCCGCCCGCGCGCGCTTGGGCCCGAAGATCTCGTCCTCGCTCACCACGTGCAGGCCCAGTGCGGGCCAGGCAAACCCGTGAGGCAGGGCTCCCAGGCATAGGGAGACGCCGGTTCCGGACGGGATCTCCTCCCAGCCACTCAGCATCCCTTCCGCCTGAATCCCATAATTACTCAGGATTTCCAGGAGGCGTCCCCCCTGTTGTTCGGTGCGGGAGACCAGGACCACCCGGGAGCCCAGGCCCAGCCATTCGTCGATCCGTTCGGCCAGGGGGGCCATGGAGACCCGGCCTTTGCCCTCCAGATAGAGATCCAGGCGGTCATCGATGGCGGAGGCGCCTTGCACCTGGACCGTGTCCTCCTTTGGGCCGGTCTCCATGCAGAGGGCCTGGAAATCGATCCGCTTGCAGGCCGAATTCCCTTCCCTGCGGGTGTCCGCGTCGAGGAGAAGCCCGTCGATTTCCGGGAACGGCTTTTCCCTTTCTTCGGCGTCGTTGCGGTATTTCTGGGTGTCCCGAAGGAATTTTTCCGCAAATTTTACGGATTCCGCCTCGACCTCGTCCGGCTCCATTCGAATCAGGAGGCCTTGTTCGGGAAGGTAATCGAAGAGCGTGCCCGGTCTCTCGTAAAAATGGTTGAGCCAGGCCTCCTGGCCGGCGAATCCGCCCCCTTCTCTCCCTTCCAGAGGAAGCCTCCCCATGGAGCGTGCCCGCTCCACGGCGGTTTCGGAAAGGACGATCTCCGAAGCCGGCAGCAGGACCATCTCCTTCAGGGGATCGGTGGAGCGCTGGGACAGAGGATCAAAGTGCCTCATGGACTCGATCCGGTCCCCCCAGAACTCCAGCCGGACCGGCTCATCGGCAAGCGGAGGAAAGACGTCCAGCACGCCCCCTCGCACGGCATAGTCGCCCCGCTCTTCCACAAGGGAGGTCCGCAGGTATCCCCCCTGGTGGAGTCTTCGAATCAGGAGGTCCCGGTCCACCTCTTCTCCGGCCTCCAGGTAGTCCAGGGCCTCCACAAGGGCGGCCTTCGGCATGACCCGGACCCCTGCGGCTTCGGAGGAAGTGATGACCACGGGGCGGGATTGGCCGGTCAGGGTGTACAGGGCCTGCACGCGCCGGGTGACCACGTCCCGGTGGGGGCTCAGGCCGGAGAGCGGGGAGATGTCGTAGATGGGGAAGTCATACAGCCTGCGTTCTCCCGGAGGTCCTTCTGTGAGGACCTCGGGAAGGAAGAATACCAGTTCCCGGTAGATCGTTCGGGCCTGCCTGGCCGTCGGTGCGACCACGAGACATGGGACGTCGATGGTTGGAAGGAGCAGGGACAGCAGGTAGCTGCGGGCCGCGCCGGAAACGCCGCATATCTTCAGGGTCGCGGCCCTCTCGGCGATGCGGTCGCGGATGGAAAGTATGGCGGAATGGTGGTGTTCCATTGCAGCGGGAATCCCCTGCCCGGGAGTGAGGCGTCTTTCACTTCGGTCGCGGGAGAGTCCGTTTTCCTCCTGGTGCGATGATCCCCATGGCCTGAATGCCATGCGGGTGTAGAGTGAGCATTACAGGAAACCGGCCCGGGTTTCAACCCGGCGGTTGAGGGCGGGTTGTCGATTTGGAAAAAACCAAAGCCTATTCATCCACGGGGGTGGTCGGCATGGGCTGCATTCGCCTTGGTGTTGATGGTATCGGGATCGAAATCGCTATCGGGATCGAAATCGAGATCAGTGCATCTGCAGGCCGTGTAAATTTCCTCATCGGCTGCGGAGAGGCCGTACGCATCCCATGGTTCGTTTCGCGGTCCCATGGTGTTTCGATTTCGATAGCGATCCCGATTTCGATTTGGATCAAACCGAAACGCTTTTCGTCTACGGAGGTAGCCGGCATATCGGCTTTCATGGAATATCCCCCTGATTCCCGAAACCTCCTTGACCCCCGGGAGCCACCGTGGAATAAAGGGAGGACCGTCGTGAATGGAGGAGCCGATTGATGCCAGGACACCCCATCAAAGAGACCGAATCCCAGGTGATCGCCACCATCGAAAATCAGCAGAACCCGAATCAGCGCATCGATTTGGTCTATCTTCCGGAGGAGAACGGGTTTTCCACGGACGGGATTCGAACCCATTTCGACCTGCCCGAGATCCTGATCCCTGCCCATCTGATCGCACAGGACATGCACATGATGGGGGCCATCGTCTCGACCATTCTGGAGCGCGTATCCCTGGCCTGTGAGAGGGACGCCGCGTTTGAGTATGCCTCCCGGTTTCAGGTCATGGGCCGGGAGTTCACCCTGGCGCCCCGCGGGGACCGGGTCGTGCTCGAGACGGCCGGGTCACCGGAATGGATGGAAGGCCGGGAGGATTGACACCGGGCTTGAGCGGTTTCATCCCCCCGAACGGACATGCGCCCCAAAACCCTTCTTGGACGGGCACTGCCTAACCACCTGATCACCTAATCACATAATCACATAACCACCTAATCACAGGGCACTTTCAACTTCGGTTGAATCCGGGATGAGGTTGTTTTTCAAGGAAGGACCCGTTCAGTGGACGCATGTGGCCGCGAGCGGGTCGGGTCTGCTCGAGTCCGGTTCGTGCCGGTGGCGTTCCAGAAAGTCCAGGATCGCCGACGCATACTCTACAGGGCGTTGCTCATAGGTGTTGTGACCGCACTTGGGGAGCACGGCCAGTTCTCCCCGGGGAAGGAGGCGATAAAACGCCACTCCCTGCTCCACCTCGAAGAGGAAGCTGCGGTCGGGATAGAGCACCAGGGCCGGGCAGGAGATGGACGGCAGGAGAGGGCGGAGGTCAAAGGACCCGGTTCCATAGGCTCCGCCATGGATTCGGAAGAGGTCGAAAAAGGGTTCGGCATGGTCCCGGCCCTGCCACTCAGCGAGCTTTTCCTGGAGCTTTGAGTCGAGTTCCCGAAAAGATTTGGGGAATTTCTCCCGGTTGAATTCGGGCATGCTCACCTTGCTGAAGCACTGGGTGCTCGACACGGTGATGGAGCGGACCTGCTCGGGATAGTCCAGGGCGTAATCCACCGCGAGCACGCCTCCCTCACACTGCCCTACCAGGTGGAAGGCATCCAGTCCGAGGACCCGGCGGAGTTCCGCCAGTTCTCGAACGCCGCCGGCACGAAACCCGTCACTGATGTAATAGTCGAAGAAATCCGCGTCCTTTTCCGAGCGGCCGAATCCCCTGCGGTCGTAAAGGACGACGCGATAACCGCGCTTCAGGAACGCGGGATAGATGTCGTCCCACATGCGCGTGCAGCCGAACCCGTGGTGCAGAAACACCATGGTCTCGCCCTCTCCATGGTCTTCCACATAGATTCTATATCCGTTGATCGTCTCAAAGGGCATGCCTGCCTCCCCGGTGTGGTCTGTTTTTCAGCCCTCGGTCTTCCAAGGGTCGTCCGTTTGTAGCACAGGCGCCCGTGGGATGCCAACCCTCAGCAATGAAGGCCCAGAACATGGGTGGAAAGAGATAAGCCGACCACGAATGACGCAAATTCCACGAATACGACCCGGATAGGAAAGGCAGGGTTGCTTTTGTGGGTATTCGTGCAATTCGTGTCATTCGTGGTGAGAAGAGGCCGGTTCTCTTCTCACCGCCGTAGTTGTCTCCGGGCACGGTTTCCTGTATGAATGGGCGTGGTTCCGGGCGTAGGCGTCGGTCGTTTTTGCGATCGAGATCCGGGCCGGATCGTCACGGGAGATATCGGTATATGAGCAACGAGGACAGGAACCGCATGCCGCGTCCCTTGAAAGCGGCCTTTCCGGGTCTCTACCTTCGAAACCTGGGGGCCAATGTCCTGGGGTTCGCCACGAACGCGACCCTCAATGCCCTCACTCCCGTAGAATTTTTCCGAGAGCAGAGAGTAAGCCTCCTTTATGCCGGGGAATGGCGGGAATTCCTCTTTTTCTTTCCCCTGGTTCTGGTCCTGGTGGCCTTTCTCCAGTACTGGATTCAACGGCCCGTAGTCGCCCTTGTCCAGCGGATCGAACAGGGAGAGGAGTATGCGGAGCCTCTGGCGACAAAGGCCCGGAGAAGATTGTTGAACCTGCCCGTTTACGTGGGCATGGTGAATCTCTGCGTCTATCTGGTCGTGCCCGCGGTCATTGCCGCCTTCTTTTTCGTCTTCCTGGACCTTCCCCCGAGGGCCTGCCTGTTCATGTTTTTCCGTGCCTTTCTCACCGGGATCATTGCGGCCGGGCTCTCCTTCTTCCTGGTGGAGGACCATGCACGAAGAACCCTGATCCCCGTGGCTTTTCCGGAGGGCCGGCTGGCGGATATTCCCGGAACCATCCGTTTCCCCATCGCGCGAAGGATTCACGTGCTCTATGCATGGGGAACGTCCCTTCCCATGATCATCCTGCTCAGCACCCTCTTTTACTCGGCCTGGGAGGCCGGCCATACCGGGGGAATCACGGCGGGCGAATTCGCGCGCGGCGTATTCGTTTTCACCGTGGCCCTCTGTCTGATCTTTCTCATCATCGCCCTTCGACTGAATGCCCTGGTCAGGCGCTCCATCGTGGAGCCCGTCAAGGAGATGCTCTTTGCTGTGGAGCACGTCCAGAGTGGAACGTTGGACCGCACGATCCGGGTGGTCTCCAACGACGAACTGGGACTTCTGGGGGACGCCGGAAACCAGATGATCGAGGCCCTCAAAGAACGTCGCCGTATTCGGGAGGCCTTCGGTCGATATGTGAACCCGGAGATTCGGGACGAGATCCTGGCGGGCAACATTCCGCTGGAGGGGGAGCGGCGGGAGGCCACCCTCCTCTTCGTGGACCTGCGGGGATTCACCACCTATGTGGAGAACCACGAGCCGGAAGAGGTCATTACCAGCATGCGGGCCTATTTTACGGCCATGGAGAATGCGGTGCGGGCCCATGGAGGATTGGTGCTCCAATACGTGGGGGACGAGATCGAAGCGGTCTTCGGGGTTCCCCTTCACGACCCCGAGCACGCGGATCGGGCCGTTCGGGCCGCCCTTGGCATGCGCCGGAACCTGGAGGAGTTGAACCACGGGAGAGTGGAACAGGGGAAGCCTCCCTTCCGGCACGGCGTGGGCATTCATACGGGCATGGTCCTTGCCGGAATCACGGGCAGCAATGAGCGGTTGTCCTACGCCCTGATCGGCGATACGGTGAACATTGCGGCCCGTATCGAGGACCTGGCCCGGGATCTGGACAGCGACATCCTGGTCAGTGAAGAGACGGTGAGACGGCTCACCGGAGAGTATGCACTGGAAAAATTACCACCGAAGAGCGTCAAAGGGCATTCCCAGCCCATCACGGTCTATCGGGTGTCGTGAACGGACGTTGATGGCCTTGCAAAAAGGCCCATTCTCCCGCAGAGCCGCGAAGAACGCAGAGATAACCGATTAATATTAAAAGGTTTTATCTTGGCGCTCTTGGCGTTTCTGCGCGAAAACAGTTTTTACGGGTTCGTCAACGTTGACTCGGCGGTCTGAAAATCGCCGGCCCTTGGGAACCGGATCCATGGGCCGGCCGGGAGGGGCCAGTGAACTACAATTCCTTGAACCATGACCATCTGAATCGGTTGCGATCCATGGTGCCGGCGGACCGGATCTCCACCGGTAGCTCCAATCTCACGCTACACTCACGGGACGAGTCCCACCACGAGGCCTGCCTGCCCGAAGTGGTGGTCTGGCCCAAGAGTGCGGATGAGGTGGTGGAGATCGTCCGCTACGCCGATGAGAACCGGATTCCCGTCACCGGCTGGGGTTCCGGGAGCAGCCTGGAGGGGAACCCCATCCCCGTGTGCGGAGGGTTGGTCCTGGACTTCAACCAGATGGACCGCATCCTGGACATTCGGGATGAGGATTTTCAGGCCGACGTGGAACCGGGGGTGGTCTACCAGGATCTCAATGAAAGGCTTCGTCACAAGGGGCTCTTTTTCCCCCCGGATCCCGGGGCCCGGGCCACCCTGGGGGGCATGATCGCCAACAACGCAAGCGGCACGCGGACGGTCCGTTACGGGTCCACACGCCATAATCTTCTGCGGCTTCGCGTGGTCCTGGCCAATGGGGAGATCCTGCAACTGGGGACCCGCTCTTCCAAGACCTCTTCCGGTCTGGATCTGATCAACCTCATGGTGGGGTCCGAAGGGACCCTGGGAATCGTGGTGGAGGCCACGGTGCGGCTCGTGGGACTGCCGGCGGCCTTTTCAGCGGCCGTGGCCTCGCTGCCCACGGTGGAGGCCTGCGGGCGGGCCGTGTTTCAGATCATGAGGGCGGGCCTGAATCCGGCCGCCCTGGAACTCATGAGCCCGGAGTGCATCGAGGTGATGAACCGGGAAAGGGATCTGGGGCTTCCCGAGTCCCCGACCCTCTTCATGGAGTTTCACGGTGCCGCGGAAACCCATCTCGCCGATGTCCTGGATGTGGCGCGGGAGATCTGCGGGGAGGAGGGTGGGACCGCCTTCCGGGTCGGCCTGGGGCGGGACGAGAGGGACCGGATCTTTCGCGCCCGTCACGAGCTGAGCGAGATGATCCGGCGGCGGCACCCGGATCGGACCCACACCACCGCGGACGTGGCTGTGCCCATTGCGGCCTATCCCGATATCATCGCATGGAGCCGCCGGGCACTGGAGGAGGCCCATATCCCCGGCTACATCTTCAGCCATGCCGGCGACGGAAACATCCACCTGGTGTTCATGGGGAAGACCGGGGACGCGGATGAATGGGCCGAGATCGGACGGGTCTACGACCGCTTGGTGTCCCGGGCCCTGGCTGCGGGCGGAACGACCACGGGGGAGCACGGGGTGGGCCTGGGCAAGCGGAAGTACATGGAGGCCGAACACGGTGCGAGCCTTCTATGGATGCGCCGGATCAAGGACCTCTTCGACCCGAACGGCATCCTGAACCCGGGAAAGATTTTTCCCTGAAGGAAAGGGGACACGGCCGGAAGGGGCTCCCTCCCGCTTCCGGAAGCCAGGATAGTGTTGGGATCGCCGTTTCCATGGGGAGCGGAGGGTCTCAGGCGGACGATTGTCCGGAGCGGGCCGATCGAAGCTCTTCGAGCATGCGAGCGGCGGCCTGACCCAGAAACATGGCGTCCCCCCCGGCCACGATGAGGGTGTACCCCTTGTCCATGTAAGGACGAACGGCGGCCGCGTCCATGCCGAAGATCCCCAGAGGGATGCCGGCCCCGAGGCACACCTCGGTGATCCGATCGATGGCGGCGACCACATCGGGGTGTCCGACCTCGCCCAGTCGCCCCATGCTGGCGGAGAGGTCATAGGGGCCCACGAGTACGGCGTCGACGCCGTCCACCTGCGCAATGGCCGCCATGTGGTCCACCGCCTGAACGTGTTCGGCCTGAATCACCACAGACACCTCGTCGTTGGCCCGGTCCACGTAGTCCCGGAATCGCAGGCCGTATCCATGGGCCCGGCCCAGTCCTACGCCGCGATCCCCCCGGGGCGCGTACTTGGATAGCCGGACCACGCGCCGGGCATCATCCACCGAGTTCACCATGGGGACCACGATGCCCGCCGCCCCGATATCGAGGGCCTTCTTGATGGACACCTCGTCCCTTGAAGGCACTCGGATCAGGCAGGGCATGTCCGGGCCGGCGCCCTGAAGAACGCGCTGCAGGTCCATGGCATCCATGGGGCCGTGTTCTGCGTCGAGGAAAAGCCAGTCCCAACCGGTGATGGCAAGGATCTCGGCGATCTCCGGAGAGGGAAGGGCGACGAGGGTCCCGAACAGAGGTTCCCGGGAGCGGAGTCGGTTTCGAAACGTGTGTCTCATGATCGACCTCTTGATTTCATGGGGTGAAACGATTTCCCCTGAGAATCCGGCAGCCGGGACCCTCTGTCAATACTCTTCTTTTGAGTCGACAAAAACACATCAAGGACTTGTTCTGTTTTTCCTTCTGCGTCGACAACCCTTAGCCCCGCCCCCGGGAAGGTTTGACCCGGGAAGGCTTTCGGGGTAAGAATGCGCCGAAGGGCGTACGATCCGTTCCGGTTTCATGGATTTTGCGAGGAAAGGCAGGCATGGCGACCGACCATACGAATCAGATCGGGGACGATGTGCCCGCCAGGGCGGCCCCGAGCGCCCTGGAGGTCCATGTCGAGCAGATTGCCGAGAAGCTCAAGACGTTCCAGTCCTTGTACAACCTCTCCCTGGCCATGGTGGGAGACCGGACCCTGGACGAAAATCTTTCGGTCATTGTGGACGAGAGCCGGGAACTGTTGGGCACGGACACGGCCTGGATCGCGCTCAATGATCACGAAACCCAGGAACTCTGCTGGCATATCTCTTCGGGGCTTCGATCCGAGAAGTTCAAGAAACTGCGGGTCCCCCTCAACATGGGCCTTGCGGGAAAGGTGGCGAGAAGCGGGCACTGGCTCATCGTGGAGGACTACTTTCAGGAGATCGGCCCCGAACTCCATGACGTCACCCGGACCGAGGGCCTGATCTCGGGCATCGCGGTTCCGGTCCAGATCGGCGATGCCAACTTCGGCGTGCTCTTCGCCTTCAATCGTTCGAAGACCTCGTTTTCCAAAGGGGATCTCGACACCCTGTCCCTGTTCGGAAACCTGGCGGCCGTCGAGATCACACGCAAGCGGGCCCTCATCGACCTCGGCGAGAGCGAACAGAAATACAAGGATCTGTACCGGGAGGCCAGGCGGCAGGAAGAACTCTACCACTCCTTCCTGAGTTCCACGGTGGACGCCATCGTGATCTGCAACGCCGACGGGGCGGTGCAGTATGTGAACCCGTCGTTCACACGCATGTTCGGATGGAGCCTGGACGATCTGAAGGGAGGTCCGATCCCTTCGAATACGGATGTGGAACCGGCATCCGATCCCTTCCTCATGGAAAATGTGCTGGGAAAGGGGATGTCGGTGAGCGGATTCGAGACGCGCCGCAGGACCTTCGATGGCTCCATGCTGGACGTGAGCGTCAGTGCTTCCCCGTATCACGACCCGGACGGAAACATATCCGGCATGACGCTTATCCTGAGGGACATCACCGCTCTCAAGTCCCTGGACAGGGCGAGGAAAAAGGCCGTGAACCACCTCTCCCACGAGCTGGTCACGCCCCTCTCGGTCATCGAGGCCTCGCTGAAGCACCTGGCCAGGCCGAACCTTCCGGAAGAGAAGAAGGCGCGGACCCTGGATCGCGTCCAGCGCAACCTCAGCCGGCTCATGGATATTCAGGAGATCGTCCAGGAGATCGCCGTCCCCAGGCCGTACCGGCCCCGATCCATTCAGGTGGACCGGGCCATCGAGGAGACCCTGGCCCGGGTTCGCGAGAAGAGCCGGCATCGCCGGGTCGAACTGATCTCCGACCTGGATTCCGTTTCCACGGATATCATCGATCCGGCCATCCTCGAACGGGTGGTCAACACCCTGGTCAAGAACGCCATCGAGAACACGCCGGATGGGGGGAGGGTGACGGTTTCGCTTCACCCGGAACCCGACGGCCTGGTCCTGAAGGTGAAAGACGGGGGAGTGGGCATCGACCCGGCGGACCGGGACTTCATCTGGTCGGGGTTCTACCACACCCAGTCCACGGAGCTGTACGCCACCCGGAAGCCCTTTGATTTCGGGGCCGGCGGCAAGGGGCTCGAGTTGATGCGGCTCAGGCTCCTGGCTGAGGAAGGGCTGTTTCACCTGGACGTGGAGTCCACACGTTGTGCCCACCTCGCGTTGAACGGCGGGGATTGCTGCGGCAGCATCGATTCGTGTCCTCATGTCTCTTCTCCGGACGAGTGCGGGAAGTCGGGCGGGACGGTCTTCACCGTGCGGTTCCCGTGGAAGAGACCGCTCGCCGACGCCGGTTCCCCCTGAACCGAGGCAAGGGGATTTCGTGAGAAACGGTTTTTTCAACTCCATCTGTATTCGCATAAAACAAGGAGAACCCCATCCAGTGAAACACGCGGAAGTCTGTGGTCGAATCATGGAGAATATATCCCGGGTGGTCGTGGGCAAGACGGAGGCCATCGAGATGCTCATGGTGTCGCTTCTGGCTGACGGACACGTCCTGATCGAGGATGTCCCCGGTCTCGGAAAGACCCTTCTGGCCAAGTCCCTGGCCCGAAGTCTGAACGCCACCTTCAAGAGGGTCCAGTGCACGCCGGATCTGCTGCCCGCCGACATCACGGGATTCAGCGTATACAGCCAGAAGACGGGGGTGTTCGAGTTGCGCCACGGGCCCGTCATGACCCATGTCCTCCTGGTGGATGAGATCAACCGGGCCATTCCCCGGACCCAGTCCAGCCTTCTGGAGAGCATGGCCGAGCGCCAGGTGACCATCGACGGCCAGACCCTCGCCCTGAAGAAACCCTTTTTCGTGATCGCCACCCAGAATCCGATCGAACTCGAGGGGACGTTTCCCCTTCCCGAGGCCCAATTGGACCGTTTTCTTCTCAAGATTCGACTGGGCTACCCGAACAAGGACGAAGAGATCCGGATCCTCAAGCGGTTCCAGGCGGAAGATCCACTGGAGGACTTGAAGACGGTGGTCTCCGTCGAGCAGGTCACGACCCTGCAGGAAGAGGTCCGAAGGATTCACGTGGCGGGCCCTATCCTGGATTTCATCGCCGAGATCGGCGAGGCCACCCGGACGAGCGAGGAGTTCCGGTTCGGCGCCAGCCCGCGCGCAACCCTGGGCCTCATGAGGGCCTCCCAGGCCCTGGCCCTGTTGCGGGGACGTACCTATGTGCTGCCGGACGATATCAAGCGGCTGGCTCCGGCCGTCTTGACCCACCGGCTCATGGTGACCGAAGAGGAGCGCCTCCGCGGCGGAGATGCCGGCCGTTTCGTGGAAGACCTCCTGGACCGCGTGCCGGTCCCCCCGATTGAAGAAAGGGATTCCGAAACCGGATGAACGAACCGGCGGTAAGGCCCGCTTGGGCCACGACCATACCCTCCTTTTTTGTCGATCCCCTTGCCCGTATTTTCCTGGGTGTCCTGCTCTTTGTGGCGCTCCTGCTGGGTCGATCGGATCTCGCGGTGTTCTGCCTGGTGATGCTCTTTCTCTCCACCGGAGCCAAGCTCTGGTGCCGGGCCGGCTCGCGGTGGGTGAGCGGGCGATTTCAGTCCAGGACGCTTCGGGCCCTGCCCGGGGAGGGTCTCCATTTCGCTATGGACGTGAGGAACGATTCGTTTCTGCCCATGGAGATCCGATCCCGGTTGGGCGGGGCCGGCGCTCTGACGGGAGAAGGGGTGGAGGCGGATGTTCGTGCCTGCAAGGTGGGGCCTCACCGGAGTGCGCGCCTGGAGTGGAACGTGAAGGCCCCGGGCCGCGGGGTGTATCCCATCGGCCCCCCGGTGATCGAGGCGGGCGATGTCTTCGGACTCATGTTTCGGCAGACGAACCGGGAAAGGCCCCTTGAACTCGTGGTCTATCCGAGACTGTTCCCCGTAATGCCGCTTCCATGGCAGGCCGGAGAACTCTTCGGCTCACTTCGGACCAAGGGCCTGATCGAGGACCCGGTCCATCTCATGGGGACCCGGGAGTACCAGCCGGGACGTCCGGCCCGGGCCATTCACTGGAAGGCCAGCGTGCGCCTCAACCGCCTTCAGGAAAAGGTGTTCGAGCCCAGCAAGCGGGCGAAGCTCTTCCTGAGCCTGGATGTCCGCGGATTTCACGAGGCGGGGGATACCGAGGCCTTTGAGAGGACCCTGGAAGCCGCGGCGTCCCTGGCGGTGCGCCTGATTCGCGACGGCGTCTCCGTGGGGATGATCACCAACGCCGGGTTTGAAGGACATGGTGCACCTCTGGTTTCACCGGCCCTCCGGCCCGGACACACGCCGGTCCTTCTGGAGCGGATGGCCCGAATGAATATGCAGCCGGCGGCAGACCTGGTTCAGGTGGCGGGGCACCTCCTGGAACGGACCACCGGCGCGAGTTGCCTCCACTTCACCCGCTGTGCGGACGAGGCCATGGAAGGGTGGGCCGCATATCTTCAGGGCCGGAGAATCCCGGCCACCTTTTTCGTGGCGCGTTCCAACGATTCAGGCGGGGAGACACAACGGCACAGGGTTGCGGTCCTTTCCCTCGACGTCCTTCAACGACACCACGGAGGCACGGCATGAGCGGATGGGGGCGCCGTCTCTTCTTTGTGGCGGCCCGCGCGACCGGGGAGGGGCTTTGGGTGCTCGCGCTTGCCGGCTATGTCCTGCATGCCACGGTGGGCGAACCGTTTCCCCTCCTGGCGGGCCTCGCTGCGTTTCTTGCGGCATCGGGTCTCACCCGGGTGTCCCGGGGAAGGGGCTGGCGCCGGGTGTCGATCCTGGGCATTCACCTCCTGGGGCTCCTCGGATGCCTTGCCGTGGCGGTCCCGAGGGGCCTCGACGGGCCGGGATGGATCCCTGAGGGGGGGGATTGGAAAGAATGGGTGTGGGCCGCCCAGACGGCCTTCTGGATAGGGGTGCTCTGGCTGAAGGGGATCGGGTTCGCCCGAAACCCGGCCACAAGGGAGCGGATCGGCGTCCAGTTTGACAAGGGGGTGACGGCCTTCGGCCTCATTCTGCTGTCGGGCATGCTCATCGAGGTCAAGGGAGATCTGTCCGTGGCATGGAACGGGACCCTTCCCCTCTTTTTCCTGTTTTTCGGCCTGAGCGTAACGGCCATGGGAGGATCCGTCCCCTCCGGTCAGGACCAGGGAGTCGCAGAGTCCCTTCCCGGACCCGGAGTGGGCATGACCTTTGTGTTGCTGGTGCTGGCCGTGGGAACGGGGGTCATTCTTCTTCTTATGCCCCTCCTCATGCAGGCCGCACACCTGGGGTACGATGCCCTCAAGTCAACCACGTCCCCCATGGGACCGGTCCTGGTTCGGTTCCTGCGATTCATCTTCAGCCACCGGAGCGTGTCCCCGGAAGGCGAAGGCCGGTCGGGGAATTCGGGGAGCGGGGACATGATCTCTCCCGGCGCGGACGTGGAGGCGGGACCCCTGGCCTGGGTGCTCGGCTGGGGGCTGGCCGGGCTGACGGGGGCGGCCCTTGCAGGTGTGACATTGATCGCGGTCTATTACGGGCTCAAGCTCCTTTTCGCCCGGACCCGGACGTCTCCCTCGGAAACCCGGAGGACACTCTCCCTGTGGGAGTGGATTCGAAGTCGGCTGCACCTCCTGCAAGGCCTTCGGCCGGGGGCCTGGCTCCGGAAATGGTCCGATCCCGGCCCCATCCGGCTCTATGGGCGGCTCATCCGGTGGGGGGGGCGCTCCGGTCTGCCTCATCACCCGGGCGAGACCGCGCTGGAGTTCGGCGGCCGGCTGTCCCAGCGGTTTGCGGGACTTGCGGACCCCATCGATCGAATCGTGGACCTGGCCAATCAGGAGGCCTACGGCGATGTACCCCCTGGACCCGAGGCTCGCGCAACAGGACGCCTGGCCTGGCGCCGGCTGCGAAGTCCCCGTCACTGGCCGAGCCGAATGCGGGTCCTTCTCCTCCCCGTACGGCCCTCATGGACGTCTCGGGAGACCGGCGCGCCTCATTCAGGGGCGCCCCGCCGGCCACGGGCGGAGCGGATGTGATGTCAGGGGACGGTCACGGAATCGCTTTTCCTGCGCGCCTGCAATCCAGGAAATGATCGAAGACCTCCCGGGTGGTCATTTTGGGGCAATATTCGAAGACCTCTTTGAGGCGCCGGTTGTCCAGTACCGGCCGGTACCGGAGGAAGTCCACCTGTTCCGGGCCGTAGGGCGTCTTCCCCAGCCGTCTCATGAGCCGAAGCGCCCCTTTCACCCAAACGACCGGCAGCGCGTGGTAGGGTTTGTTCATGATGCGCGCCATCTCGGCCAGAGACAGGGTGCCA
>Ga0209270_1000221_pt1 | contig 142143 bp, 121 predicted proteins | sample MTBAKSrepl1MetaG_FD_187456 | JGI IMG/M metagenome (GOLD analysis project Ga0209270, IMG submission 187456) | Enrichment culture microbial communities from Arthur Kill intertidal strait, New Jersey, USA, that are MTBE-degrading - MTBE-AKS1... | ecosystem: Environmental > Aquatic > Marine >... | reverse complement strand
CCACTGTGAGTCGTACTCCGCCTGATGCTCGAACACCAGACGAACCGCCCGTTCCCGGACCTCCGGGGAATATCTCGATTTCCTGCTCATGACTCCATCCTCTCAAGAAATGGAGCCTCCGGGAAAGTCGGGGCGGTTCAGGCTGCAGAAAGGGCAGGTGTCAGGCATCATCACAATCATTTAATTTGCTGAGACGATTTCTTAATCGCCGATGATTGACAATCGCTTATTCCGTCAAGAAACTGCGCCACTGGTTCATGGTTCTGTTCCGCTGCTCTGTGCCTTTAAAGCCAAAGGGGAGTGCAGCAAGCACCAACCGTACTTGCCGTCGTCCGCGAGTGATGGTTGCAACTGTCACCGGCAGGTGGTCACTTTCGCCAAGATGGGGGTAGGCCAGAACAGAGTCAACGCGATCTGCATCCGCTATTGCAGAATACGCGAGCGCTTGGTGTAGATCCGACCGATGCGTGTCCTGGACTCTATCTGACAGCCCGTGCCAGCCATGTCGTCGAAGCAAAGACAGGTGTGCCTTGTACTTTGCGTCAATCCACACCACCCGCCCGGTGGACCGCAGTTCCACGTCTGGCGACAGAGAACCCATGGATTTAGTTGGGCCGGACCAGTGCAAGGGTCTGCGCACACTCGCGAAGGGGCTGGTTACCATGCCGACCTGACTGCCAAGGTCGCGGGCGAATGCCGAAACCCAGGCTTCCCAAACCTCCTCTACCGATAGATCCCAGGCGAGACCGTCAAGCGTTCTTGCGCCCCCAAGGCCCCGCTCCTCCGCGACCCACGCCATAGCCTCGTTTGCCTCTGCGAGCCACGAGGAGGAATAAAGCTTACCTGTTATTGAAGTCGGTCGCCGCATACGACCGGAACCCACTAGTGAGAAGAGTTCCGAAATACGTTGCAGCAACAGTCTTCCGGGTGAGGAGTACGCCACAAGCTGCAGTTCTTCTTGTAGACGCTGGAGGGTCCAACGCACGGCGGCCATCAGATCCGGATCATTTGCCGGGTCTGGAAATGTACAGGGAAAAGTTGTCCATTTTCCTCGGGTCACATTGGCTTGGACCCACTTTGTCCAGTCAACACGTCCACGCGGACTTGTACGATACTCGTCCCGCTCGATGAATCCACGTCGTTGATGGCGCAGCAGTACCCCAATACGCTCGATAACCGGTCCTGCGAGCAACCACGGGGGTACATCACGTGCTGAACAGGGGACCATTGGCGCCCCACCGAGGTTGGGCTCAACCGAGAAACCAATTGCGCCGAATACCGATCCCAAGGCGGACCAGCGAAAACGTGGTTCCACAAGTACACCTGCCGCAATTCGCTGGGTGGATGGATTTAGCAAAGGCATTGAGCCGATACGTGAGCCCGGATGCAGAAGAATACGTAATTCCGGATCGGCTCGTACTTCTGCATTGATGTCGAGACGACGCAGATACGTTCGATTGGCTACAAGAAACGGTTCTACCCAGCGATCGCCCGCTGCTCCAATGGTCTTACCAACGATTGCGACAGGCCTGCCGTCGTGATCAGTGGTCTTTAACAATGGTGGCGCCGCCGGGGTGGCTGCCAGGAGCTTCGCTGCGCGCGCCCTCATTGTCTGGCCCCGGCTCATAGTACCGTCAATACCCGTCCTTCAAGTCGATCGGCCAGTCCGGCCACTGCCTCTGTGGCCCCGCCGCACAGGCGCTCATCGAGGTAGTCCCGCAGCAGAGGCAGCAATTCATAACGAACTCGGCGCGCTATCCGATTGACCCGATCCTTTGGATTCATGTCCGGACGCGGGTCCAGGAAGTAGGCATGACCTGGAACAAGTCGCAGAGTCTCCTCATCCGCATATTCTGCAAAGGTGTGGATGGTATCTGCGAATGCCTCGACGGCGAACTCAACGCCCTCCGCTTGAACCGCGTTCAAGTCCGGCCAAACCGACAGGAAGGCAAAACGTCGGCGAATTGCGATATCCATTTTGGCGACCGTTCGGTCCGCGGTATTACGTGTTCCGAGAACCAAGAGGTTTGGCGACAGGCGTAGTACATCTGGATGACCCAAGGGCTGATGCGGAAGTCTGACGTCACGGTCGGGCTCTCCTGGCTCGAACAGGACCAGAGCTTCCCCAAGGACGCGTGCGAGATCCGCCCGGTTGATTTCGTCAATTACCATCAGATGCTCTGTATCTTGCGCCTCTGAGTTTGCGTGCAGGAGGTCGCCCGACCGTACATCGAAGGCCAATCCATCCCCTGTAGGCCGTGGAAACAATCCGACGACGAAATCTTCATAGGTCCGGGCTGCATGGAACTGCAATCGTGTGGAGCTTCCAACGTAGTCCGCTGCTTGATACGCAAGCCGCGTCTTTCCCGTGCCAGGTGGTCCCTCAAGAATGACAAAGCGTCGCTCGCGCAACAGGATTAAGACATCCTGCAGATCTGTGTGTGGGAACACTGCCCCCGCGATGGCCGCGAGCCGGTTGTCCCACCTCTTCTTCGAGGTACCCACCAATGGTGTGCCGTGTTCTACAAAGAAGAGATCTAGAAGGTCCGCTACCGCTTCTGCGTCAGTAGGCTCGCGCACCGGTGTGGCGGCATAGATAACATGCCCGTATGACCGTTCGGCCGCGCCGATTTCCGGCCATTTCTGGGTAATAACTTCAGGAACTTTACTGCTGATATCTAACAGGTCGGGTTTCACCCAGACTCGTCCGTTGTGCAAACGGGACAGGGCTCGTAGTCGCCGTCCATGTCCAGGGCGACCTAGGATGTGAGTATCTGCCCCAAAACCATCCGTTCCGATAACCAATACAGCCACACTGCCGCTGGTGCCTGGGAACCAAACGAACGAGGTGCCCTGATAGGGGCCAGAAGAAGGATTTTCCGCGGTTACCCAGCCAGCATAGGAAGCGGCCTCCTCCTTTCTCTGCAGATTGACCCGAGTCTGAAATCGGGACTGGTAATGCGGGCCGCTGTGATAGCGCTCATTGTAGACCTGGTCCATAAGGTCTCGCATGCCATCAGCAGTGGGCATCTCCTCCCAGTCCCGCCCTTTCATCATCACCCTGACAAGCTCGTCGAATGCCCCCATCTCCCATCTCCCATAAAGTCGCTGTCGTGTCAGGATAAAGTAATTGCAGCTCAATGTGGCAGCGGTGTGCGGTACCTTATTCACAGTTATTGATAACCATTGAGTGATCGGTTCTCTCGGCGTTCCATAGAGAGGAACATGGAGACGCGTTCGTTGCCTTTGGAGTGAGGAGAGTGCCTAACGCCGGTCTCGACAGCACCTGGGATCCACATCAGCGTTGTTCTCAATTGCGCTACATTAGTAGCGGATATGAGAACATATTTTGGGTGACATCCCATGCAGCGACAAAGCCCAGTCGAAGTGCTGTTCAGTGCCTACCATCGGCGCATCCTGGCGTTGCTGCTGCTGCATCCGGAGCGCAGCATCTATGTTCGGGAGATTGCCAGGTTGACGGAGGTGCCGGCCGGGTCGGTGCACCGGGAGTTGAGGCGGCTGGCGGAATCCGGTCTCCTCGTGCGCGAGTCTGTGGGCAACCAGGTGCGTTACCACCGCCAGCGTGGTTCAGGCCTTCGCATCAGTCCAGGAGCGCATCGGCCGGGAAATCAATCCCGTGGTGATGCCGACCAGTGAGCTGCGGAAGAGATATGCCGGGGGTGACCGTTTCGTCACCCGTATCTTCAGGGAACCGAAGATCTATCTGACCGGGACCGACGATGACCTTGGAAAGTTTGTTGAGGATCGGACAGCTTAAGGGCCATCCCGTCGATGCAGTGGAGATTCAGCGATTGTTGGAGGCTGTCCGCGGCAACATTTCCAGGTGAACGACTTTTTCCCGCCCCACGTGATTTTGTCGACCCCGTCAGTCGTCCCGCCAACTCAATACATCCCCAACAACCCCACAACAGGCCCTATCCGCCCGTTCCTCGCCAGCACAACCTCCGCGCAGGTGGCGTAGCCGCACTCTGCACACACCTCCGGGTTGCCGATGGCGCGGCAGCATGGGTACTCGCCGGTGGTGTCGATGACCTTCCACAGGTTGGTGGGGTGGAAGTAGTTCCCGCTCGCCAAGGCCCGGAGGCCGGCCTTGGAGTTCATCACCGGCAGGCCCGCGCGCTTGTGGGCGATGAGGGTACCGATGGTTTCGCGCCGCTGCGCCCGGGAGAGAAGGAGTTCGTCCTTCCCGTAGTAGGGGGTGTGGAAGTAGAACATCACCCGCCGGCCCGGGAACTCCCGCTGCATGAATTCGAGGAACTCGCCCGTGTGGCCCCGGTTGAGGGTGTTGATGGTGTAGACAATGCCGCCGCGGCCGTGGAAGCGACGCAGGTGGTCGAGCACGTGGTCGACGGGGATGCCGCGGATGGTCTTGAAGGTCTCGCCGATGCCGTCGATGCTGACCCAGGTGAAGTCGGGGCTCTCGTCCAGCGGCACGGTGCCGTTGGTGTAGACGTGGACGCGGTAGTAGCCGATACGCCGGGCGAGGCGGACGATGTCGGGCAGGCGGCGGTCGCCGTCCCGCCATAGGTAGGGCTCGCCGCCCTCCAGGTAGAGGTAGCGGATGCCCCGGTCGTACTGCCGCTGCAGGTGTCCGCGCACCTCGTCGAAGGTCATCGAGGCGTTGTGGACGTTCGCCACCCGGCAGTGGCGGCAGGCGAGGTTGCAGATGTCCGTGATCACCAGCCCTAGGATGAAGGGCCGGTTGCGCCGGGCGACGAGGAACGCCCAGGCGGTGCTGCTATAGTCGAGGAGGCGGGACAGCTTTCCGCGCCCGGAACCGGCTGCCGGATTTGCCATGGGCCAATCTCCCGATGCGAGCAGCGGACCTTACCGACAAGTATTCCACAGGGGCGGGAATGTTCAATCCGCCCCTGCCGGCCGCAGCCGCCGGGGCGGTGATGGCCTCCTTCACCGGCCGGACGGGGCTCTATCTGCACGTCCCCTTCTGCGAGACCCTCTGCCCCTTCTGCCCCTACAACAAGGTGCTCCTCGACCGGGCGCTCGCGGGGCGCTACTTCGAGGCCCTGGGAAGGGAGATCGACGGCTACCTGGCCCACGCGGCGGAGCCCTTCACCTCCCTCTACATCGGCGGCGGGACGCCGACCCTCTGCCTCGATGCGCTCGAACCCCTGGTGGCGCGGATTCCCGTCGCCGGGGAGCGGGCCATCGAGGTGCTGCCGGGCCACGCCACCCCGGAGAATGTTGCCCGGCTGCGGGCGATGGGCGTCAACTACCTGAGCCTCGGCGTCCAGTCCTTCGACACCGCGGTGCTGGCACACCTGAAGCGGCCCAACACGGCGGCGGAGAACTTCCGCGCCCTGGAGGCGACCGCAGGTGAATTCGACTGCGTGGACGTGGACCTCATCTTCGACGCCGCCTTCGGCGAGGCGTCGGTCTTCCTGCAGGACCTGGAGCACTGCTTCCGGGCGGGGGTGGAGCAGGTCTCCACCTACCCGCTGATGCGCTTCGGCTACACCCCCTTCGGCAAGGTGCGCCACCAGCCCCGCAAGGAGCACCGGGTCCTGTGCCAGGCGGAGGCCCTGGCCCGGCGCCACGGCTACGAGCGGCGCTCGGTGTGGACCTTCAACCGGCGGGACGCCGCCAACTACACCTCCATCACCCGCGAGTTCTACCTCGGCTGCGGGGCCGGTGCGGGCTCCTTCACCGGCGGGCTGTTCTTCCTCAACCACTTCTCGGTCCCCGCCTACATTGAACGGATCGCGAACAGGGAGCTGCCCGTCGCCCGGCTGGCGTCCCTGTCGCGGCTGAAGTCGGCCGCCTACTACCTGTTCTGGCAGGCCTACACCGGGCGCGTCGACCCCCGCCGCTTCGGGGCGCTCTATCCCCGCCAGCGGCTGCTGCGGTGGCTGCTGGGTCTGCTGCGCGGGGCCGGCATCCTGCGGCGGGAGGATGGGGCGCTGGTGCTGACGCCCCGGGGCTACGACCGCTACCACGACCTGGAGCGCTGGATCACGTACCACTTCATCGAGCCGCTGTGGGCCGACATGATGCGCGAGCACGCCCACCTGCGGCTGCCGCCCCGGGGCCTGCGCGAGCGCTTCTGGCTGCAACTGGCCGGGATGGGCGGGGGCGCCCCCGCGCCGGGCCGGAATCCCTGACCTTTCCCTCCGGCCCGGTTACACTGGCCGCCCCACAGGCAACCCGGTTCCTCTCCCATGGCCCTCACCGCCACCATCTTCAAGGCCGACCTGCAGATCGCGGACATGGACCGCAACTACTACGCCGACCACGCCCTGACCCTGGCGCGCCACCCCTCGGAGACCGACGAGCGGATGATGGTGCGGCTGCTGGCCTTCGCGCTGCACGCCGGGGAGGCGCTGCAGTTCACCAAGGGGCTGTGCGCCGACGACGAGCCGGCGCTCTGGGAGCGCAGCCTGGACGAGGAGATCCGGCTCTGGATCGAGGTGGGCCTGCCCGACGCGCGACGCCTGCGCCGGGCCTGCGGCCGGGCGCGGGAGGTGGTGCTCTACACCTACGGCGGCCGTACCGCCGGGCAGTGGTGGGAGCGCAACGCACGGGAGCTGGAGCGGCTCGACAACCTGCGGGTGTTCGACCTGCCCCAGGAGGCGACCCGCGCCCTGGCCGGGCTGGTGAGCCGCACCATGCGCCTGCAGTGCACCGTGCAGGAGGGGCAGGTGTGGCTGGGCAACGCCGAGGCGACGGTGCTGATCGAGCCGCGCTGCATCTCGGGGGAGCGGTAGGGCGGGCCGGCACGTCAATGGACGGATTGATGGGCACGCTGCGCTTTGCCCATCCTACGGCTGCTGGTTGGAGCGTCGATAGGCGGGATTGATGGGCATGCTGCGCTTTGCCCATCCTACAATTGTCCCGAGGGATGCCCTATATGGGAGGGGTAAAGGTTTTGATGGGCACGCTGCGCTTCGCACATCCTACATTGCTACATTGCCCTTAGAGACATCCCGTAGGATGGGCAAAGCGCAGCGTGCCCATCAGCGACGCTCACACAGGGAGAACACCGGTAATGGACTACCGACGCCACCGCCTGCCGGGCGGCACCTGCTTCTTCACCGTGGTCACCCAGCACCGCCGCCCGCTCCTGGTGGACCACATCGAGGCTCTGCGGGCCGCCTTCCGCCTCGTTCGCAGCCGCTATCCCTTCGACATCGAGGCCATCGTCGTGTTGCCCGATCACCTCCACACGCTGTGGCGCCTGCCCGACGGCGACAGCGACTACTCGCGGCGCTGGATGGTGCTCAAGCGCGCCTTTTCCAGCGCACTCCCGGCCGCGCCCGCCTCCCCCTCCCAGGCCCGGAAGCGGGAGAAGGGGATCTGGCAGCGCCGGTTCTGGGAGCACACCATCCGGGACGAGGCGGATTGGGCGCGGCACATGGATTACATCCATTACAACCCGGTGAAGCACGGTTACGTGGACAGCCCCGCGGCGTGGCCCTGGAGCTCGTTCTCGCGCTGGGTCGGGCGGGGGGTTTACGAGCCCGGCTGGGGGGCCGGCGAGCCGCCGGGTTTGCCGGTCGTGGCGGGGGAGTAGGGCGGGAGATGGTGGGCGGGATTGATGGGCACGCTGCGCTTTGCCCATCCTACAATTGCCCCGAGAGACACCCCGTAGGATGGGCAAAGCGCAGCGGGCCATCACACGGGCTGACGCCGGGCGCTAGCGAATCCGCTCCTCCAGGTCCTCGAGCGCCTGTTCGATGACCCCAGCTGGTGGATGATGAAGCAGGTCGGGTCGGTGAGGTGCGGCGCAGTCAGGACTGCAACGGCCAGACCACCAGCAGGAGGGGGATGGCCACGACGACCACCAGGATCTCCAGGGGCAGGCCCATGCGCCAGTAGTCGCCGAAGCGGAAGCCCCCGGGGCCCAGGATGAGGGTGTTGTTCTGGTGGCCGATGGGGGTGAGGAAGGCGCAGGAGGCGCCGATGGCCACGGCCATCAGGAAGGTGTCGGGATTGACCCCCAGGGCCGTGGCGGTGCCCAGGGCGATGGGGCACATCACCGCCGCGGTGGCGGCGTTGTTCATCAGGTCGGACAGGAACATCGTGACCACCAGGATCAGTGCCAGGCCGGCGACCACGTGGCCCTGTGCGACATGGTTCAGCAGGAAGCGTGCGATCAGATCGGCGGTGCCCGAGGTCTCCATCGCCCCGGCCACCGGCAGCAGCATGGCGAGCAGGACGATCACCGGCCAGTCCACCGACTCGTAGACCGAGCGCAGCGGTACCGTGCGCAGGGCCATGGAGGCGAGCACGCCGGCGGCGAAGGCGACCGCCGCCGGAAGCAGGCCGAAGGCGGCCGCGGCGACCGCCAGCACCATGATGGCCCCGGCGGTGAGGGCCCGGCCCCGGTCGGGGATGCGCAGCGAGCGCGGCGCCAGGGGGACGCAGCCGGACTCGCCGGCGAAGCCGGTGATGGCCTCCGGCGAGCCCTGCATCAGCAGCAGGTCGCCGGGGGCGAAGCGCAGGGCGCGCAGCCGCACCGTGGCGCGCCGGCCCTGGCGGGATACCGCCAGGAGGTTGATGCCGTAGCGGGTGCGCAGCAGGATGCCGCTCGCCGAATTGCCCACCAGGCTCGACTGGGGCAGCACCGCCAGCTCCATCAGCACCACCTCGTCGCTGCCCGGCGCCGCCGCCTCCTCCTCTCCCTCCCCCTTTTCTTCCGGCGGCTGGCCGGGCGCCCCCGCGGCCGCGCGCTCCTCGCCGGTGCCTGCCTCCGCTTCCGCCTCCTCCTCTGGTTCCTGGTGCGCCTCTGCGAGTGTCAGGCCCAGCCTCGAGAGCGCCTTGGGCAGGGCATCGGCCTCCGCCTCGATGACCAGGATGTCGCCGGCCTGCAGCCGTCGGCGCGGGTTCGGCGCGGTCACCCGCACCTCATTGCGCACCAGCCCCACCACCTGGGCATCGGCCTCGTCGAGCACCCCCTCCACTTCGCGCAGGGTCAGCCCCGCCGCCTTGCTCTCCTCGCCCACCCGCGCCTCGGTGAGGTAGGCGCCGGTCTCGAACTCCTCCACGCCGGCCTGGCGCCGCTCGGGCACCAGCCGCCAGCCGGCCAGGGCCACGAAGGCCACTCCCACGGCGGCGACGGCCAGTCCCACCGGGGTGAAGTGGAACATGCCGAAGGTGCCCAGCCCGGCGGTGTCCCGGAAGCCGGAGACGATGAGGTTCGGGGGCGTGCCGATGAGGGTGGTCATGCCGCCGAGGATGGAGGCGAAGGCCAGCGGCATCAGCACCCGCCCCGGCGGCAGCTCGAGCCGCCCCGCCAGCTGGATGGCCACCGGCATCAGCAGGGCCAGGGCGCCCACGTTGTTCATGAACCCCGAGAGCAGCGCCACCAGGACGGTAAGGGCGAGGAGGCTGAGGGTGGGGCCGGCCCGGGTCGGCAGCACCCGCCGCGCCAGGGCGTCCACCGCCCCGGACTGCTGTAGCCCCTGGCTCAGCACCAGCACGCAGGCGACGGTGATGACCGCCGGGTGGCCGAAGCCGGCGAAGGCCTTCGCAGCCGGCACCAGCCCGGCCGCCACGCAGGCGAGCAGCGCTGCCGCCGCCACCATGTCGTGGCGCCAGCGGCCCCACAGGAACATCGCCACCGTGGCGAGCAGGATGGTGAGGATGAGCGTCTGCTCGTTGGTCATGCCGTTCCTTCGCTCCGCTGTTGAGGGCGCCGGCGGCCGGAGAGGTGATCGAGGTTGCACCGGCCCACACCTTCCGGTCCGCCTGCCATCAGTGTGGCCGATTTGGATCCGTTGGCCAGTCCCGGGCGGTATTTTCCGGGGCGGCCGCTACCCCGGTTCGGCCAGCCCCGCCGATTTATGTTAAGATTCCTGCACTTCGCCGCGGAGCCGCAGGAACTCTGCGCGGGCGCATCGCCCGCCGCCTCGCCCCGGCAATCGTCAGGCCCGCCGCCGGCAGCACGGACCGGCACGGGTGCTACCCGATAGTCGTGCACCCCTTCCCCTGGCGCCCCGCGGGGCGCTGCAGACGAATTTATAGCGGTCGTGAGCCAGGCAGCCGCCGGCAGGTCCAGGGGACCCGCCGAGCGCTGCTCCCGTTACGCCGCCACGCAATGCATTGCAAGACAGGAGGACCGCCTATGACCATGGTCGCCGGACTCGACCGACGCGCGCCCGCCGTTCCCGGCGCGGTGGACGCCGCCCGCTACCGGGTGTTCACCGAGCGCCACTGGGACCAGATCCCGCAGCTCAGGGCGCTGCCGGAGGCGCAGCGCGAGGCGATGCGGGCGGTGGCCAAGGTGCTGCCGTTCCGGGTCAACCAGTTCGTGCTCGACGAGCTCATCGACTGGGACAACGTGCCCGACGATCCCCTGTTCCGGCTGGTCTTCCCGCAGCCGGAGATGCTGCTGCCCCACCAGATGGAGGCGATGCTGAAGCTGCTGCGCGCCGGGGCCGACAACGCCGCGCTGCTGGCGCAGGCCCGCGCCCTGCGCGAGGAGCTCAACCCCCACCCGGCCGGCCAGCAGGCGCTGAACGTCCCCAGGGTGGGCGAGCAGATGCTGGAGGGGATGCAGCACAAGTACAACGAGACGGTGCTGTTCTTCCCCAGCCAGGGCCAGACCTGCCATGCCTACTGCAGCTTCTGCTTCCGCTGGGCCCAGTTCGTGGGCGACAAGGAGTTGCGCTTCGCCGCCAACGAGGCGGGCCACCTGCACGAATACCTGGCCGGGAACCCGCGGGTGAGCGATCTGCTGCTCACCGGCGGCGACCCGATGGTGATGAAAACCCGCAACCTGGCCCAGTACCTGGAGCCGCTGCTGGCGCCGGGCTTCGAGCACGTGCAGAACATCCGCATCGGCACCAAGGCGCTGACCTTCTGGCCCCAGCGCTTCGTCAGCGATGCCGACGCCGATGACCTGCTGCGCCTGCTGGAGCGCATGGTCGACGCCGGCAAGCACGTGGCGGTGATGGCCCACTACAACCACTGGCGCGAGCTGGAGCCGGCGGTGTCCCGGGAGGCGATCCGCCGCATCCGCGACACCGGCGCGGTGATCCGCGCCCAGGGCCCGCTGCTCTCCCACATCAACGACGACGCGGGGGTGTGGGCGCGCATGTGGCGCACCCAGGTGCATCTCGGCATCGTGCCCTACTACCTGTTCGTGGAGCGTGACACCGGCGCGCGTCACTACTTCGAGGTGCCGCTGGCGCGCACCTGGGCGATCTACCGCGACGCCATGCAGCAGGTCTCCGGCCTGGCCCGCACCGCCCGCGGCCCCTCCATGAGCGCCGGCCCGGGCAAGGTGGAGGTGCAGGGGGTCACCGAGGTGGCGGGCGAGAAGGTGTTCGTGCTGCGCTTCATCCAGGCCCGCAACGCCGACTGGGTGCAGCGGCCCTTCTTCGCCCGCTACGACGAGAAGGCGGCCTGGCTGGACCAGCTGCGCCCCGCCTTCGGCGAGGAGAAGTTCTTCTTCCAGGACGAGTACCAGGCCCTGTGCCGCGCCGCCGGCGTGGAGCGGGCCTGAGGGCGCGGACCCGGCGGGAATAATGACCCTGCGGCCGGACGGTACAACCGCCGGCGGACGGCTGTTATGCTGACACCGGACACGGAGAGAGCATCCGGAAGACGGAAGGGCCGGTGAAGGGTCACCGGCCGCGCGGGATGGAGGCACAGCAGCGATGACGACGGCCAGCCCACCCGGCGGTGCTCCGTCGGGCCGCCCCCTCATCTTCGGCGAGGTCTTGTTCGATCGCTTCGAGGATGGCAGCGCCGTGCTCGGCGGCGCACCCTTCAACGTGGCCTGGCACCTGCAGGGGTTCGGCCTCGCGCCCCTGTTCCTGAGCCGCATCGGCACCGACGCCCTGGGCGAGCGGGTGCTGGCGGCCATGGAGTCCTGGGGCATGGACCGCGGCGGCCTGCAGCGCGACGACACCCACCCCACCGGCACGGTGGAGGTGCGCATCGAGGGCGGCCAGCCCAGCTTCGACATCTGCCCCGACCAGGCCTACGACCACATCGACCCGGCCGCGCTCGGCGCGGCGCTGGAAGGCGCCGATGGGGGGCTGCTCTACCACGGCACCCTGGCCGCCCGGGCCGGCTCCGCCCGCGCCCTGGACGCGCTGTGCGCCCCCGGCCGCGGGCTGCCCGCCTTCGTGGACGTGAACCTGCGCGCGCCCTGGTGGGATCGCGAGGGGGCGCGGACGCGGCTGCGCGGCGCCCGCTGGGTGAAGCTCAACGACGACGAGCTGGCGCTGCTGGCCGGCATGCCGCGCGGGACGCTCGCCAGCGCCGGGGCGGTGGCCGCCGCGGGCGAGGCCGAGCGGGCGGCGCTGGGGGTTGAGGTGCTGGTGGTCACCCGTGGCGACGCCGGCGCCGTGGTGCTGGCCCCGGGGGTGGAGCACAGCGCCCCGGCCGCGCCGGTCACCAGGCTGGTGGACACGGTGGGGGCGGGCGATGCCTTCAGCGCCGTGACCCTGCTCGGCCTCGTCCGCGGCTGGCCCCTGCCCGCCATCCTCGAGCGCGCCCTGCAGTTCGCCTCGGCCATCTGCGCCCAGCGCGGCGCCACCGCGCCCGATCGCGAACTCTACCGCCGCCACCTGGAGAACTGGAACGGATGAGCGAACCCGGGCACGGCCTCTATATCGTCCTGGTCAGCCTGCACGGCCTCATCCGCGGCCACGACATGGAGCTCGGCCGCGACGCCGACACCGGCGGCCAGGTGCTCTACGTGGTGGAGCTGGCCCGGGCGCTGGCCCGTCATCCCCAGGTGGAGCGGGTGGATCTCCTCACCCGGCGGGTCATCGATCCGAAGGTCTCCCCCGACTACGCCCAGCCGGTGGAGGATCTCGGCGAGGGGGCGCGTATCGTGCGCATCCCCTTCGGGCCGCGCCGCTACCTGCGCAAGGAGGTGCTCTGGCCCCACCTCGACAGCTTCGTGGACAACGCCCTGCAGCACCTGCGCGGCGTGGGCCGCACTCCCGACCTGGTGCACAGCCACTACGCCGACGCCGGCCTGGCGGGCGCGCGCCTGGCCCAGCTGCTGGGGGTGCCGCTGGTGCACACCGGCCACTCGCTGGGGCGCGAGAAGCGCCGGCGGCTGCTGGAGAAGGGGCTCAGCGAGGAGAGCGTCGAGGCCCAGTACAACATGAACCGGCGTATCGAGGCCGAGGAGATCGCGCTGGGCAATGCCAGCCTGGTGGTGGTGAGCACCCAGCAGGAGGTGGAGACCCAGTACAGCGCCTACGAGAACTACCATCCCCAGCGCAAGCGGGTGATCCCGCCCGGGGTGGATCTCTCTCGCTTCCACCCGCCGCGCCGGGGCGAGCCCGACCCGCCCATCGCCGCGGAGCTGGCGCGCTTCCTGCGCCACCCGGGCCAGCCCATGATCCTGGCCCTCTCAAGGCCCGATGAGCGCAAGAACATCGCCACCCTGGTGCGCGCCTACGGCGAGAACGCCGAGCTGCAGCAGGCGGCCAACCTGGTGGTGGTGGCGGGCAACCGCGACGACATCTCCCAGATGGACACGGGCGCGCGGCGGGTGCTGCGCCAGCTGCTGCTGGACATCGACCGCTACGACCTCTACGGTCGGGTGGCCTACCCCAAGCACCACAAGGCCGCCGACGTGCCCGATCTCTATCGGCTGGCGGCGCGGCGCAAGGGGGTGTTCGTCAACCCGGCGCTCACCGAGCCCTTCGGCCTCACCCTCATCGAGGCGGCGGGCTGCGGGCTGCCGCTGGTGGCCACCGAGGACGGCGGCCCGCGGGACATCGTCGCCAACTGCCGCAACGGGGCGCTGGTGAATCCGCTCGACGCCGACGCCATCGCCACGGCGCTGCTCAAGGGGCTCACCGATCCCCGCCGCTGGCGCCAGTGGTCGGAGAACGGCATCCGCGGGGCCCACCGCCACTACACCTGGGAGAGCCACGTCGCCAGCTACCTCAAGTCGGTGCGGCGCGTCCTGCGCGAGGGCAAGCCGCGACGGCGGGAGCCGGGCCGGGTCAAGAGCCGGCTGCCCAGCATCGACCGGCTGCTGGTGTGCGGCCTGGACAACACCCTGGTGGGCGGGGACGAGGGGGCGCTGCGCACCCTGGTGGAGCGGCTGCGCGCGAGCGGCGGCCGGGTGGGCTTCGGGGTGGCCACCGGGCGCAGCACCGATGCGGCGCTGAAGATCCTGCGCCAGCACGACATCCCCGTCCCGGACGTGCTCATCAGCGGCGTCGGCTGCGAAATCCACTACAGCGGCCGCCAGTCCCAGGACCCGGGCTGGTACCGCCACATCGACTATCGCTGGGACCCGGAGGCCCTGCGCGCGGCGATGAAGAAGATCCCGGGGCTGCGCCCGCAGCCCGCCCGCGAGCAGTCCATCCACAAGATCAGCTACCTGGTGGATCCCGCCGCCTGGCCGGGCCTGACGAAGGTGCGGGCCCACCTGCGCCGGCTCGACCTGCACGCCAAGCTGATCTACTCCTTCGACGCCTTCCTCGACATCCTCCCGGTGCGGGCCTCCAAGGGCCTGGCGCTGCGCTACCTGGCCAACAAGTGGGGCCTGCCGCTGGAGCGGATGCTGGTGGCCGGCGACTCCGGCAACGACGAGGAGATGCTGGGCGGCGCGGTGCTGGGCGTGGTGGTGGCGAACTACAGCGGGGAGCTGGAGCACCTTCGGGACGATCCGCGGGTCTACTTCGCCGCGGGCGACCACGCCGCGGGCATCCTGGAGGCCATCGACCACTACGATTTCCTGGGAGACGTCCGCCTGCCGGACGAGGAGGCTGACGCGTCGTGATCTGGACCCTCGAACAACTGCTGGAGGATTTCCAGGATCCACTCTACCAGCTCCTGCGCAGCTACCAGGGGATCGGGCGCACCTTCCTGCTGCGCTCCGATCTCTGGGACGGCTTCGAACAGTTCTGCGCCGAGCGGGGCGAGTCGGGCGAGGAGATGCGCCGCTCCGAGCTCGGGCGCATCGTGGGGGCGGCCCAGGAGGCGGTGCTCGACCCGCCCTGGCTCTACACCGCCATCCGCCCGCGGGTGGCGCGCTGGTACTTCCACCGCTTCAACGTGGAGCAGAAGCTGCACGAGGAGATCAGCGCCGCGGAATTCCTGGCCTTCAAGGAGCGGCTGGTGCAGGGCAAGCCCGACGGCGACGCGCCCTGGGTGGTGGAGGTGGATCTCGCCCCCTTCAACCGCGAGTTCTTCAAGCTGCAGGAGTCCCGCTCCATCGGCCGCGGGGTGGAGTTCCTCAACCGCCGCCTCTCCAGCCAGCTGTTCCAGGGGCTGGGCATGGGCGACCAGCGGCTGCTCGATTTCCTGCGCGTCCACCAGGTCCAGGGCCGGCAGCTCATGCTCAACGACCGGGTGAAGGACGTCGGCGGGCTGCGCCGGGTGCTGCGCCGGGCCGAGGATTACCTCGCCGCGCAGCCGCAGGAGGCGGGCTGGGACCGGGTGGGCCATACCCTGCAGGAGCTCGGCTTCGAGCCCGGCTGGGGCGATACCGTGGAGCGTATGCGCGACACCCTGGGGCTGCTCACCGACATCCTCGAGGCCCCGGCCCCGGAGGTGCTGGAGCGCTTCCTCGGCCGCATCCCCATGATCTTCAAGCTGGCGATCCTCTCCCCCCACGGCTACTTCGGCCAGGCCAACGTGCTGGGGCTGCCCGACACCGGCGGCCAGGTGGTCTACATCCTCGACCAGGTCCGCGCCCTGGAGCAGGAGATGCGCAAGCGCATCGCCCAGCAGGGGCTCGACATCGAGCCGCAGATCCTGGTGATCACCCGACTCATCCCCGAGGCCGGCGACACCACCTGCGACCAGCGCCTGGAGCCCATCGTGGGCACCCGCAGCGCCCGCATCCTGCGGGTGCCGTTCCGCACCGACAGCGGCGAGGTGCTGCCCCAGTGGGTCTCCCGCTTCGACATCTGGCCCTACCTGGAGCGCTTCGCCCACGACGTGGAGCGGGAGATCTGCGCCGAGCTGCAGGGACGCCCCGATCTCATCATCGGCAACTACTCCGACGGCAACCTGGTGGCCACCCTGCTCTCCCAGCGGCTCAAGGTGACCCAGTGCAACATCGCCCACGCCCTGGAGAAGTCGAAGTACCTCTACTCCGATCTCTACTGGCACGACAACGAGGAGCAGTACCACTTCGCCTGCCAGTTCACCGCCGATCTCATCGCCATGAACGCGGCGGACTTCATCATCACCAGCAGCTACCAGGAGATCGCGGGCAAGTCCGACAGCATCGGCCAGTACGAGAGCTACTCCACCTTCACCATGCCGGGGCTGTACCGGGTGGTGAACGGCATCGACGTGTTCGATCCCAAGTTCAACATCGTCTCCCCGGGCGCCGACGCGGCGATCTACTTCCCCTACAACGAGATGGAGCGGCGGCTGACCGACCTGCACCCGGAGATCGAGGCGCTGGTGGCGGGCGAGCGCGACGACGCCCGCGGCCGCTTCGAGGCGCCGGATCGGCCGCTGATCTTCACCATGGCGCGCCTGGACCGGATCAAGAACATCACCGGGCTGGTGCAGTGGTACGCCGAGTGCGAACGGCTGCGCGACGCGGCCAACCTGCTGGTGGTCGCCGGCCACGTGGATCCCTCCCGCTCCGGCGATCGCGAGGAGCAGGAGCAGATCGGGCGCATGCACCAGCTGATGGACGAGCACGGCCTCGACGGCCAGGTGCGCTGGATCGGCACCCACCTGGACAAGGGGCTGTCCGGCGAGCTCTACCGCTGGGTGGCCGATCACCGCGGGGTGTTCGTGCAGCCGGCTCTGTTCGAGGCCTTCGGCCTGACCGTCATCGAGGCCATGACCTCGGGCCTGCCCACCTTCGCCACCCGCTACGGCGGCCCGCTGGAGATCATCGAGCACGGCGTCTCCGGCTTCCACATCGACCCCAACCACGGCGGGAACGCCGCGGAGCTGCTGGCGGACTTCATGGAGCAATGCAGCCGCGATCCCGGCCGCTGGGAGGCGCTCTCCCGCGGTGCCGTGCAGCGGGTCATGAGCCGCTACACCTGGTCGCTCTACGCCGAGCGGATGATGACCCTGTCGCGCATCTACGGCTTCTGGAAGTACGTCACCAACCTCGACCGCGACGAGACCCGCCGCTACCTGGAGATGTTCTACGGCCTGCAGTTCCGGCCCCTGGCGGAGTCGGTGCCCCATTGAGGCCCCCGGCGTGAGGGAGGACGGGTAACGGACCGGGGTTGAAGGGGCGCCGTCCGGGCGTGCCGGAGGTGCGCGGCGAAGCATTCCCTCACCGTTGCGGTAAGGGGGCGGGGGGAGGGTACGGGCATTGCGGGGATGCTTCCCTTTCATCCGCCGCCCGCCCCGCGGGGCCCACGCGCGCATTTGCGCATCGCCCCGATAGGCTTGTGCTCCAACCGCCCAACTGTCCTATGATTGGGGCTGTCATCGTCGGGGGGCCACGGGGACATTGGTTCGCCGGCCCCCGTTATCCGCCACCCGTTGCCCGACGCCTTCATGCCCAGACCCGAGGACCGGTTCATTCCCGACAGCGGCCGCCGCCGGCGCCGTGCACGCCCCGGGCCCCTGTGGCGCCTGTTCCGCTTCCTGCTGCTGCTGCTGGCCTTCGCGGCCATCGGCTACGCGCTCCTGCCGCTGGCGCTGCCCAAGGCGCTGCGCTACGGGCTGGAGCGCTTCACCGGCCAGCCCGTGGCGGTGGAGGAGGCGGCGTTAGATCCCGTCAGCGGCACGTTCACCGTCAGCGGCCTGCGGGTGGGGCCGGAATCGGCGCCGCTGCTGCGGCTGGCCACCGGCAGCCTGCAGCTGGACTGGGATCGGCTGCTGGCCGGCGAGCCCGCCCTCAGCCGCCTGGCGCTCGGGACCGGGCAGGTGCGACTGGAGCGGAGGGAGGCGGAGTGGCTGGTGGGCGGTGAGCCCCTCTCCCGCTGGCGCGCCCTGCCCTGGCCGGTGGTGACCAATCTCACCGCAACGGCCATCGATATTCACCTGCCCGGGGCCGGATCCGGGCAGGCGCTGTACCTGGAGAACGGCTACCTGGAGCACCTCGATCCGGCGGCCTTCACGCTTCCCCGCTACTCCCTCAACCTGCGCCTGGGCGAGGGTCGGCTGCAGTCGGAGGGCCGGGCCGACCCGCTGAACCGGCGCCCCGGGCTCAAGGGCGGCGTCCGCCTGGTCGGAATGCCGCTGGCCGCCGTGCCGGGGCTGGAGGCGGCCGGGGCCGGCGGGGCGCCGCCCCGGGGCGCGCTGGCCCTCGAGGGGAGCCTGGATGCCCGCTTCGACCGCAGCGCCGGCGAGTGGGAGCTGGCGCTGGACGGGGCCCTCGACCTCGACGGCGCGGAGGCGGAGACCGCGGCCTGGAGCGCGGCCGGCAGCGGCCGCTGGGAGGGGACCCTGCGGCTGCGGCTGGACGGGGAGGGCGCGTGGTGGGCATTGGCCCGGGGCCAGGTCCGGCTGGCGCCGCTGCGCCTGCGCGACGCACGGACCGGCGTGGGCCTCGAGACCGGGTCCCTCGCCTGGGAGGGGGAGCTGGACGCGGTCTCGGCGGATACGGACTGGTCCGTGCGCGGCGACGGCCGTCTCGAACACCCGGTGCTCAGCTGGGACGGCGGCCGGGTGGAAGCCGCCGCGCTCGGCTTCTGGGGTCTGTCCGGAACCGCCGGCGCCGGCCTGCGCATCGGCCGCATGCGCCTGCCGGAGGCCGTCGCCACGGCGCCGGGACAGGCCACGCCGGCCCGGCTCGGGAACGTGGAGCTGGAGGGGCTGTTTCTGCCCGGCGACGCACCGCCCGCCCTGGCGCGGGTCCGCCTGGCGGACGCCGATCTGACCTTCGGAACCGGCGCCGGGGGCTGGCGTCTGCAGGGCCTGGGCGCCGCCCTGCCGCCGCCGGCCCGGGTGGAGGTCGTGGAAGTGGGGGGCGGCAGTCGCCTGCGCTTGGATGTCGGCGGCCTCGAAACGGACCTCGCCGACCTGGGGCTGCTGTTGACCGGGCTGGATCCCGGCGGCGGCACGGCCCGCCTGGAGCTGCGCGGCCGCGTGGATGACGCCGGCATGCTCTACCTCGGTGGCACCCTGGCACCCTTTGCTGATCACGGTGAGTGGGCGCTCACACTCCGGCTCGACAGTGTCGGGACGGCGCACCTCGATCCCCTCCTGGTGCCCGGCCTCGGCTACCGCGGCGGCAGCGGCGGGCGGCTCGGCGGCGCCGTCTCGCTGGCGCCGGCCGAGGGGGGGGTGGCGATCCGGGGCGAGGCGTGGCTGGAGGGGCCGGGGCCGGAGCGGGCATCCGGAGCGGGGGCGCCCTTCATGGAAGCGGCCGGCCGTGACCTGCCCGCGGCGCTGGACCTGGTGCGGAATCGCGGCGGCCGGGCGGCGCTGCCGCTGGACCTGGTGCTCGGTCCGGGCGGAACGGGACTGGCCGAAGGCGTGGCGGGCGGCCTGCGGGCGGCGCTGGAGTCGGCCTTCGGGACGCTGCAGCCGACCGACGGTCCGCCGCTGGCGCGGCTGCGTCTGGCGCCGCTGGCCTTCGAGGCGGAGGCGGAGGCACCCGCCGGCGATGGCTTCCTGCGCCTGGCGGAGCTGGCCGGACGGCTCGGCGAGTACCCCCGTGCCGGGTTGCTGCTGTGCGGCGAGGCCCGTGTGGCGGCGACGCCGGTGGCGATGGCGGCGCTCCCGCCGGCGGGTGCCGAAGACGCTCCCCCGGCGGGGGATGCGCCGGAACCGGCGCTGGAGGCGCTGCCCGTCGCGACCGACCCCGCGGCGCTTGCGGCCCGCCGGGCCGGGGTCGTGCGCGATGCCCTGGTGGCGCGGGGGCTGAATGCCGGGCGCATAGCGCTGTGCGGGGAGACGGGCGGGCAGCCGGGGGCGGCGGACCGGGTGGAGCTGGAGCTGCGCTGATGGGCTGGTGGGCCGACTGGCGCCTGCGGCGGCGCCTCACCCTGGAACGGCGCGAGCCGCGCACCCTCTACGAGCGGGAGTGGCGCATTCCCGAACCGCCGGAGGAGGTGCTGCTGGGGCGCGCCTACAAGCCGGCGCTCCGCCACGCCCTGCGCCACGTGCGCGAGTACCTGATGGGCGCGCCGCTGGCGTGCGACTACTGCCACGCGTCGGTGCCCGATCCCCGCGGGCGCGAGGACATCACCGTGCGCATCGGTGAGGTGACCCTGTTGCGCGACCCGCCGCCCGGGGGCCGCGATCTGCGCATCGAGATCGCCCGCGGCTGGGCCGCCGACATCGAGCACGCCCCCGCCGAGACGACCTGCCCCCGCTGCGGCAAGCGCATCAAACTCCCCGGCGGCCGCTGGGGCGTGGCCAGCCCCGCCCACGGCCTCGCCCGCAACCGCCGCTGGATCTGAGTCCTTTCCCCGGCGCCGCCGGAAAGAGGGTTCAACCGCAGATTTGCGTTGATTGTTATCGGCCTGGAGGGAGTCGCGGGGATACCGGCTTTTCAGTCTTGTTCAACGCCTGGTTTCTGGCATGGCGCCCGGTTCGCAGCAGGAAAAATTCACGCAAATAATGCAAATCCGCGGTTCGCGGTTAATGAAATGCATCTTCACAACGCCCGATTCGGGCACCCCGCTCTGATATGATCCGCGGATGGACGTGACCCATATCATCGATTCCCTCAACCCGGCCCAGCGCGAGGCGGTGTGCGCGCCGGAGGGGCATGTGCTGGTGCTGGCCGGTGCCGGCAGCGGCAAGACCCGGGTGCTCACCCAGCGCATCGCCTGGCTCATCGGCGTGGAGCATGTCTCGCCCTGGGGCATTCTGGCGGTGACCTTCACCAACAAGGCCGCCGCGGAGATGCGCGGGCGGGTGGAGGCGCAGCTGGGGATGCCCGGCAGCGGCATGTGGATCGGCACTTTCCACGGTCTCGCCCACCGCCTGCTGCGGCTGCACTGGCAGGAGGCGGGACTGCCCCAGGGATTCCAGATCCTCGACGCCGACGATCAGTACCGGCTTATCCGCCGCACCCTGCGCGAGCTGGCGCTCGACGAGGGCCGCTGGCCGCCGCGCCAGGTGCAGAGCTTCATCAACGCCCGCAAGGACGAGGGTCTGCGCCCGGACCACCTGCAGAGCCTCGGCGATCACTGGCAGGAGCAGATGGGCCGCATCTATGCCGCCTACGAGGCCGCCTGCGCCCGCGGCGGGCTGGTGGATTTCGCCGAGTTGCTGCTGCGCGCCCACGAGCTGTGGCTCAACAACCCCGACCTGCTGCGCCACTACCGGGAGCGTTTCCGCCATATCCTGGTGGACGAGTTCCAGGACACCAACGCCATCCAGTACGCCTGGCTGCGGCTGCTGGCCGGCGACAGCGGCCGGATGTTCGCGGTGGGCGACGACGACCAGTCCATCTACAGCTGGCGGGGGGCGCGCATCGAGAACATGCAGCACTTCGAGCGCGACTTCCCCGGCACCCGCGTGGTGCGCCTGGAGCAGAACTACCGCTCCACCGGCACCATCCTCGACGCCGCCAACGCCCTCATCGCCCACAACTTCGGCCGCCTGGGCAAGAATCTCTGGACCGAGGGGCGCGAGGGCGAGCGCATCCGCCTCTACGCCGCCTTCAACGAGCTGGAGGAGGCGCGCTTCGTGGTGGAGACCATCGCCGGGTGGGTGGCCGAGGGCCGCGCCCGCTCCGAGGTGGCCATCCTCTACCGCTCCAACGCCCAGTCCCGCGTGCTGGAGGAGGCGCTGCTGCGCGAACGCATACCCTACCGGGTCTACGGCGGGCTGCGCTTCTTCGAGCGCGCCGAGATCAAGGACGCCCTGGCCTATCTGCGCCTGGCGGCCAACCGGGACGACGACGCGGCCTTCGAGCGGGTGGTGAACCTGCCCGCCCGCGGCATCGGCGAGCGCACCGTGCAGCAGCTGCGCCAGTTCGCCCGGGAGCGCGGCGTCTCCCTGTGGCAGGCCGCCCGCGCGGTCTGCACCGAGCGGCTCCTGCCCGGGCGCGCCCTCAACGCCCTGGACGGCTTTCTCGACCTGGTGGAGGGCATGGCCGCCAACGGGCCCGGGCTGCCCCTGCACGAGCGGGTGGAGGCGGTGATCGAGTCCAGCGGCCTGCGCCCCCACTACGAGAAGGAGGGCAACAAGGCCGAGGCGCGGCTGGAGAATCTGGACGAGCTGGTGAGCGCGGCGCGCGAGTACTGGGACGCGGAGGGCGGCGAGACCGCCGAGGGCGACATCCTCAGCCTGTTCCTCGCCCATGCCGCCCTGGAGGCGGGCGAGCGCCAGGCCGATGTCCACGAGGACAGCGTCCAGCTCATGACCCTGCACGCGGCCAAGGGGCTGGAGTTCCCGCTGGTGTTCCTGGCGGGGCTGGAGGAGGGGCTGTTTCCCCACCAGATGTCGGTCAACGAGCCGGGGCGGCTGGAGGAGGAACGGCGCCTGTGCTACGTGGGCATGACCCGCGCCATGGAGCGGCTCTGCCTCACCTACGCAGAGAACCGGCGCCTGCACGGGCGCGACCTCTACGCCGTGCCCTCGCGCTTCATCGGCGAGATACCGCGGGAGTACCTGGACGAGGTGCGCCTGGGCGGGAGCATCTCGATGCCGCTCGGTCACTCCGGCTCCCGTGGCGGTCTCGCCGCGGTGGAGGCGGCCGGCAGCGGCTATCGCCTCGGCCAGCGGGTCCGCCACCCCAAGTTCGGCGAGGGCGTGGTGCTCGGCTGCGAGGGCCAGGGCACCCAGGCGCGGGTGCAGGTGAACTTCGAGGCGGCGGGCGCCAAGTGGCTGGTGGCCGCCTATGCGCGGCTGGAGACGGTCTGATTCGCGTTATTTGCGATCATGGTACAAACTTTATAGGTTTTGCACTGGACGGGTATCATCCGGATGTGTTCCGATAACCCGAGTCTGTTGCTCAGACAACCCCACACCCTACTTATAAGAAACAATTCCAGAAGCAAGGAGGACGCATGAAACGTCGGGATTTCGTCAAGACCCTTGGTGCCGGTTCCCTGGTCGCCGGGACGGCCGTGGTGGGTGCGCCCGCCGTACACGCCCAGACCAAGGTCCAGTGGAAGATGGTCACCACCTGGCCCAAGAACTTCCCGGGCCTGGGTACCGGCGCCAACTTCCTCGCCCAGCTCATCACCGAGATGAGCGGCGGGCGCATCGAGGTCAAGGTCTACGGCGCGGGCGAGCTGGTGCCGGCGTTCGAGATCTTCGATGCCGTTTCCAAGGGCACCGCCGAGATGGGCCACGGCGCCGCCTACTACTGGAAGGGCAAGAGCGAGGCGGCCCAGTTCTTCGCCGCCGTGCCCTTCGGCCTCACCGCCCAGGAAATGAACGGCTGGCTCTACCACGGCGGCGGCATGGAGCTGTGGAACGAGGTCTACGCCCCCTTCGGCCTGGTGCCCGGCGCGGCCGGCAACACCGGTGTGCAGATGGGCGGCTGGTTCAACAAGGAGATCAACAGCGTCGATGACCTGAAGGGCCTGAAGATGCGCATCCCCGGCCTCGGCGGCGAGGTGCTGGCCCGCGCCGGCGGCACCCCGGTGAGCCTGCCGGGCGGCGAGATCTTCCAGGCGCTCACCTCCGGCGCCATCGACGCCACCGAGTGGGTGGGCCCCTACAACGACCTGGCCTTCGGCCTCTACAAGGCCGCCAAGCACTACTACTACCCGGGCTGGCACGAGCCGGGCACCACCCTGGAGTGCTTCGTCAACAAGGCCGCCCTCGAGGCGCTGCCGAAGGACCTGCAGGCCGTGGTCACCAACGCCATCAAGGTGGCCAACCAGGACATGCTGGCCGACTTCACCGCCCGCAACAACCAGGCCCTGCAGACCCTGGTGAACGAGCACAAGGTGGATCTCCGGCAGTTCCCCGACGCCGTGATGAAGAAGCTCAAGGATCTCTCCGGCGAGGTGGTGGCCGAGGTGGCCGCGAAGGACCCGATGTCCAAGAAGGTCTACGACTCGTTCGTGAAGTTCCGCGACGAGGCCATCGCCTGGCATAACGTCTCCGAGCGCGCCTGGCTCAACGGCCGCGCCGTCTAGGCGGCGCCCGGGCGCCCACGGGCCCGGCGGGGGCGACCCCGCCGGGTTTTTTTATGTACGTTGAATTAGACAGGATTTTTCAGGACTTACAGGATTTTTCAGGACTTACAGGATTTTTTACTGAGTTAGAGAAATGGGTAATGGGTAATGGGTAATGGGTAATGGGTGACCGGTGACGGGTGACGGGTGAATGCGGGCGATGTTGTCTTTTCTCATCACTCATCACTCATCACCGTGAGTGCGTGAGTGCGTGAATGCGTGAGTGCGTGAGTGCGTGAATGCGTGAGTGCGTGAGTGCGTGAGTGCGTGAATGCGTGAGTGCGTGAATGCGTGAATGCGGATGCGCGGGCTCCCTATTTCCGGGGACGCTCTTGACGGAACACGGAACACGGAACACGGAACACGGAACACGGAACACGGAACACGGAACACGGAACACGGAACACGGAACACGGAACACGGAACACGGAACACGGAACCTACACTTGCCCTTATCCCTTATCCCTTATCCCTTATCCCCCGCAAAAACAAAGGGGCCCGAAGGCCCCTCTGCATCCAATCGGACTCTGCAACCGCCGGGGCTATCCGTAAACCACCTTCGGCAGCCAGGTGGCCAGCTGCGGCCACAGGGCGAGCAGCGACAGGGCCAGGATCTGGATGGCGATGAAGGGCATGACGCCACGGTAGATCTGCATGGTGGTGATGGTGGGCGGCGCCACTCCGCGCAGGTAGAACAGGGAGAAGCCGAATGGCGGGGTGAGGAAGGAGGTCTGCAGGTTCATGGCGATCATCACGCCCAGCCAGACCGGGTTCAGGTCCATGGCCAGCAGGATGGGCCCCACGATGGGCACCACCACGAAGGTGATCTCGATGAAGTCGAGGATGAATCCCAGCAGGAACATCACGAGCATCACCACCAGCACCGCGCCGAACACGCCGCCGGGCAGGTTGTGGAGGATCTCCGCCACCACCTCGTCACCGCCGAAGCCGCGGAACACCAGGGAGAAGACCGCGGCGCCGATGAGGATCATGAACACCATGCTGCTCACCTGCACGGTGGTGCGCATTACCTCCCGCAGGATGGCCAGGTTGAACTGGCGCTGGGCCAGGGCCAGGATGATGGCGCCCACGGCGCCCACGCCGGCGGCCTCGGTCGGGGTGGCCTGGATGCCGATGCCCATGATGGAGCCGAGCACCGCGACGATAAGGAACAGCGGCGGCACCAGCACCTTGAGGGCGCGGATGAAGAGCTCCCTGCGGTTGTACTCGGCACGCTCCGCGGCCGGGATGGGCGGCACCGCCCGGGGCTTGAAGATGGCCACGCCGATGATGTAGAGGATGTACATGCTCACCAGCAGCAGGCCCGGGAGCAGGGCGCCCACGAACAGGTCGCCCACCGAAACCGTCTCCGGCGAGAAGATCCCCATGTCGAGCTGCGCCTGCTGGTAGGCGGAGGACATCACGTCGCCGAGCAGCACCAGCACGATGGAGGGCGGAATGATCTGGCCCAGGGTGCCCGAGGCGCAGATGGCGCCGGTGGCCACCTTCGGATCGTAGCCGCGCTTGATCATGGTGGGCAGTGACAGCAGGCCCATGGTCACCACCGTGGCGCCGACGATGCCGGTGCTGGCCGCCAGCAGCATGCCCACGATCATCACCGAGATGCCCAGTCCGCCGCGCAGGGGTCCGAACAGCAGCGCCATGGTGTCGAGCAGCTGCTCGGCCACCTTCGATCGTTCCAGCATGACCCCCATGAAGACGAACAGCGGCACCGCGATGAGCGTCTCGTTGGTCATGATGCCGAACAGGCGGTTGGGGATGGCCTCCAGGAAGGCGGCGTCGAAAGTGCCGGTGAGATTGCCGATGAAGGCGAAGGCCAGCGCCGTGCCGGCCAGGGAGAAAGCCACCGGGAAACCGGCGATGAGCACCACGCAGACAGCGATGAACAGCAGCAGGGACATCATTTCCATTACCAGCATGGCTTCAGTCCCCCTCGTTTTCGGCCGGTGCCCGGCCCAGCAGCACCAGCAGGCTGGTGAGAGCCTGCGCCAGCCCCTGCAGGATGAGCAGTCCCGCCATCACCAGCATGGAGCTTTTGAGGAGAAAGAGCCCGGGCAGGCCGCCGGTCTCCTTGGAGGCTTCCTGCACCGCCCAGGAGTCGGCCACGTAGCCCCAGCTGAACCAGCCGATGTAGATGCACACGGGCAGCAGCAGCAGCAGGGTGCCGAGCAGATCGATCCAGGCCTTGGTGCGGCGGCTCGCGTTGCGGTAGAAGATATCCACCCGCACGTGACCGTCGTGGCGCAGGGTATAGGCCGCCCCCAGCATGAACACCAGGGCGTGCATCCAGGTGACGGTCTCCTGCATGGCGATCCAGCCGATGTTGAACAGGTAGCGCAGGATCACCACCACGAAGGTCACCACCACCATGGCCAGGGTCAGCCAGGACATTGTCCGCCCGACCCCTTCGCTCAGGGTATTGACCAGTCCGACGATGCGCGCCGGCCCGGCACCGGGAGCTTGTTCCATCCCGCCTCCAGCTGTTGTTTCTGGGAAATTTTCCCATTATTGCAGAAAGGTATGCGCCGCTGCACTACCGGGGGCATCTCCATATCGCGGATTTTTCAGAAAAATTTAGGGATATTGCCGACTCGCGAGGCGCCCCGGCGGGGTCGGGGCGGTGGACTTATACACAATCCGGCGGCCCGGGGCGGGTCATCGGCGAATTGATGGGGCCAGAACATCAGCTAATCATAATATTCAGTAACTGCTTGATTTCGTGTATTACGAGACAGTGACTAATTTCTCGCCAATCTGAGCGGAAGACTGCTGTGCGGGCGGTTTCGGCCCATTTTCCAGATTTCATCCACAAAGTTATCCACAGGTTGTGTGGATAAGCCGGAAAGGTTCACCAATGCCATGGGGTTAGGCGTTGAAACTGAAGCCGGACTGTAACAGCGGAGTGCAAGTGGGGTCCGATCCCGGGCCGTCGTGTGACGCGGTTCACATGCCGGCGCCGCCCGCGGACGGGTGTTTCGGGAAGCGGTGCCGCCACGATCCCCCACCTTGTGGAAGGGAGCGGTCGAGACGAGGTCGCGGGAAAGTCCGGGCCGGTGGGGGCGGTGGTCCGCCCGGCGGCAGCCCTCACAGACCGCCGCCGGGCGCCTGGGGTGTGCGGCGGCCTGGCTTGGTTTGGCGGCTGATTGGCGGCGTGAGAGCGCCGGCCTTGACCGGGCCGGGTGTCCGAAAGGCGCGCCTTCAGTCCCAGCGCAGCAGGATCCAGCGCGGGATCAGCAGCCCCGGATCGAGGTTGTTGCGGCGCGTCTCGAGGTTGCCGTCGCCATCGGTGTCCACCAGGAAGTAGGCCGGCCCGCGGCTGGGCACCACCTTGATCATGTAGAGCATGCCGTTGACGCGGTACTCCTGGATCGTTTCGCGCTCACCGGGGATGATGGTGACCTCCGGCTCCAGCGCCTCGCCGGTCTGAATGGGCGCGGGGGTGGGCGGGGGCTCCACCAGGGTGGACTCGGGGGGGGTCTGCGCGGCCGCCAGCAGCGGCAGCGCGCCAAGGCACAGGGCGAAGACCATTCGGCGCATGGTGTATCCTTTCATCTCGTTTAACCGATGGGCCGCGGCCCGGCTCCCGCGACGGCTGGAGAACGGCCCGGCACCTCTGCGGCCATCATAAGACAACCCCGGCGAAAAGGCGAAAGCCTGATGCCGTCCGAACGCGGCGACTCCATGACCGAAAACAAGACCAAGCCTCTCGTCCTGGTGGACGGTTCCTCCTACCTCTACCGCGCGTTCCACGCCCTGCCGGCACTGACCAACTCCCGCGGCGAGCCCACCGGCGCCGTCTACGGGGTGGTGAACATGCTGCGCCGGCTGCTGGCCGACTACGATCCGGAGCGGATGGCGGTGGTGTTCGACGCCAGGGGCAAGACCTTCCGCGACGAGCTGTTCGCCGAGTACAAGGCCAACCGGCCGCCCATGCCCGACGAGCTGGCCTCCCAGGTGGAGCCGCTGCACGCCATCGTGCGGGCGCTGGGGCTGCCGCTGCTGGTGGAGCCGGGGGTGGAGGCCGACGATGTCATCGGCACCCTCGCCGCCCGGGCCGCGGCCGCGGGGCAGCCGGTGGTCATCTCCACCGGCGACAAGGACATGGCCCAGCTGGTGGACGACCACGTCACCCTGGTGAACACCATGTCCAATACCGTGCTGGACCGGGCCGGTGTGGAGGAGAAGTTCGGCGTGCCGCCGGAGCGGATCATCGATTTCCTGGCCCTGGTGGGCGACGCCTCCGACAACATCCCCGGCGTGCCCAAGGTGGGGCCGAAGACGGCGGTGAAGTGGCTCACCGAGTACGGCAGCCTGGACGGCATCGTCGAGCATGCCGCGGAGATCAAGGGCAAGGCCGGCGAGAACCTGTGCGCGAGCCTGGAGCAGCTGCCCCTCTCCCGCCGGCTCGCCACCATCCGCGTCGACCTGGAGCTGCCCGAGGACCCGGAGGCGCTCCGCCTGGGCGAGCCCGACCGCGAGACGCTCATCGAGTGGTTCCGGCGCATGGAATTCAAGTCCTGGCTCGCCGAGCTGCTGGAGGCGAACGAGGGCGGGGAGAGCGCCGGCGGTGAGGGGACGGAGGCGCCCGTCTACGACCTGGTGCTCGAGGAGTCGGCGCTGGAGGCGTGGCTGGGGCGGCTGGAGGCGGCGGAGCTGTTCGCCTTCGACACCGAGACCACCAGCCTCGCCTACATGGAGGCGCGGATCGTCGGGGTCTCCTTCAGCGTGGAGCCGGGGGAGGCGGCCTACGTGCCGCTCGCCCACGCCTATCCCGGGGCCCCGGCGCAGCTCGACCGCGACCGGGTGCTGGAGCGGCTGCGGCCGCTGCTGGAGGACCCGGGGCGGGCCAAGCTCGGCCACAACCTCAAGTACGACATGAGCGTGCTGGCCAACCACGGCATCCGGCTGCGCGGCGTGGCCTGCGACACCATGCTGGAGAGCTACGTGCTCGACAGCGCCCAGAACCGCCACGACATGGACACCCTGGCGCTGAAGTACCTGGGCCGGCGCACCATCCACTACGAGGACGTGGCCGGCAAGGGGGCGAAGCAGATCACCTTCGACCAGGTGCCCCTGGAGACCGCCGGCCCCTACGCCGCCGAGGACGCCGATGTCACCCTGCAACTGCACCGCAACCTCTGGCCGCGGCTCGAGGAGGTGCCGGCGCTGGTGCGGCTGTTCCACGAGGTGGAGATGCCCCTGGTGCCCGTGCTCTCGCGCATGGAGCGCGCCGGCGTGCTGGTGGACGTGGAGATGCTCCGGACCCAGAGCCACCAGCTGGCCCGCCGCATCCACGAGCTCGAGGAGGCCGCCTATGCCGCCGCCGGCCAGCCCTTCAACCTGGGCTCCCCGAAGCAGATCCAGGAGATCCTGTTCGGCAAGCTGGGCCTGCCGGTGCTGGCCAAGACCCCCAAGGGCCAGCCCTCCACCGCCGAGTCGGTGCTGCAGGACCTGGCGCTCGACTTCCCCCTGCCCCGGCTCATCCTCGAGCACCGGGGTCTGAGCAAGCTGCGCTCCACCTACACCGACCGGCTGCCCGAGCAGGTCAACCCGGTCACCGGCCGGGTGCACACCTCCTACCACCAGGCGGTGGCGGCCACCGGCCGGCTCTCCAGCTCCGATCCCAACCTGCAGAACATCCCGGTGCGGACCGAGGAGGGGCGGCGCATCCGCCAGGCCTTCGTGGCGCCGCCGGGCTGCCGGCTGCTGGCGGCGGACTACTCCCAGATCGAGCTGCGGATCATGGCCCATCTCTCCCGCGATCCCGGGCTGCTGGATGCCTTCGGCCAGGGGCTGGACGTGCATCAGGCCACGGCCGCGGAGATTTTCGGCACGCCCCTCGACCAGGTCACCGGCGAGCAGCGCCGCAGCGCCAAGGCCATCAACTTCGGGCTCATCTACGGCATGTCCGCCTTCGGCCTGGCGCGCCAGCTCGGCATCGATCGGGCCGCCGCCCAGGCCTACATGGACCAGTACTTCGCCCGCTACCCCGGGGTGCTGGAGTTCATGGAGCGCACCCGCGCCGAGGCGCGGGAGCAGGGCTTCGTGGAGACCCTGTCCGGGCGTCGTCTCTACGTGCCGGACGTGAACTCCCGTAACCTCCAGCGGCGCAAGGCGGCCGAGCGCACCGCCATCAACGCCCCCATGCAGGGCACCGCCGCGGACATCATCAAGCGCGCCATGATCCGCTGCGACGCCTGGCTGCAGGAGAACCCCGGCGTGGACGCCCGCATGATCATGCAGGTCCACGACGAGCTCATCTTCGAGGTGGGGGAGGGGGACATCGACACCGTCGGCGAAGCGGTGCGTGAGTGCATGACCGGCGCCGCCGAACTGGAGGTGCCCCTGCTGGTGGAGATCGGCATCGGCGCCAACTGGGACGAGGCGCATTGAATGACGGGTGATGGGTGAGTGCGTGATGCGAGATGCGTGATGCGAGATGCGTGATGCGAGATGCGTGATGCGTGATGCGTGATGCGTGATGCGAGATGCGAGATGCGAGATGCGATACCTCCGGATTAGGGGAGGCGCTTGTGACGGAACACGGAACACAGAACACGGAACACGGAACACGGAACACGGAACACGGAACACGGAACAGGCTACCGGATACTATCGCGCCCCCCTTCCGCGGTGCTGCCCCAACCCGCTGATTACTAACAACAATATCACCAGTAAAAAAATTTCATCCGGTGCAGGAACTTTTACACTGACCTATCGGTCTATCTCAGTGTGTGTGCAATGTGACGCGCTTCCCGCTGCTCCCTCCCTGAGCGGGAAACCCCACCCGGCCTCCCTAAGCCGGGTTGCCCTTGACCCCGGACCTCCCCCCCCAAGACCTCACCGGGGTCTTTTTTTGTCCGGAGTTTGAGCAGTCCTTATCTTTTCCTCTGGACAGATAAAGATTGAATTATGCTTCAGGCTCCGCCGGCGTTCTCCTGCCGGCCGGCGCCGATCTCCAGTTCGATCCCGAGCCAATCGGCCAGCTGCTGGCGGGCCTCCTCCACCCCGGTCAGCTTCAGGGCCGAGAAGAGCTGCACCGTGGCCGGCATCGCCTCCGCCTTCAGGGTCCTGCGTACGGCCTGCAGGGCGGTGGTCGCGGGGCCGCGTTTCAGCTTGTCGGACTTGGTCAGCAGGATATGCACCGCCATGCCGCGGGCGCGGCACCATTCGAGCATCTGCTGATCGAACGGCTTGAATGGATGGCGGATGTCCATCATCAGGAACAGCCCCCGCAGGCACTGCCGGGTCTCCAGGTAGCGGGCCATGGTCTGGCCCCAGCGGATTTTCATCGCCTCGGGCACCTTGGCATAGCCGTAGCCGGGCAGATCCACGAGGCGGCGCTCCGCATCGATCTCGAACAGGTTGATGTGCTGGGTCCGGCCCGGAGTCTTGCTGATGCGGGCGAGGCTGTTGAGGCCGGTGATGACGTTCAGCGCGCTCGACTTGCCGGCGTTGGAGCGGCCGGCGAAGGCCACCTCGGCGCCGTTGTCGGGCGGCAGTTGGCGCAACTGGGCGGCGCTGAGCAGGAACCGGGCCTGGCGGAAGGGGTTCAGAGGCATTGGGTTCAGGGGATTCCGTGTCAATGAGAAGCATCAATCCGGACCGGGCCCAAGTTGACCCGGTCGTGGCCGCTTGGTATAAAAGTCAGCCATTTTTTATCGGTTTACAGGAGTTTACCACTTAACCCTGTCCCGGTAACGACAACAACAGCGGGCTGCGACAACGCCTACCGTGAGAATTTGGAGGATTACTGCCATGAACAAGTTTGCGATCCTGACTGCCGCGGGTCTCATGGGTCTTTCCCTGGCTGCCGTCGCGGCCGAAGGGAAGGCGGTTTACGACAAGGTGTGCCAGACCTGCCATGTGGCTGGTGTGGCCGGAGCGCCCAAGCTCGGCGACAAGGCCGCGTGGGCTCCGCGCATCGCCCAGGGCATGGATGTGCTCTACGGCGTCGCGCTCAACGGCAAGCCCGGCACCGCCATGGTGCCGCGCGGTACCTGCGGTGACTGCACCGACGAGGACCTGAAGGCGGCCGTTGACTACATGGTGAGCCAGTCCCAGTAAAGCGGACGGGCTTTAATTCAACTGCAAGGTTCGGGGCAATGATGAAGAAACTTACCCTGCTCGCTCTGGCGGGCCTGATCGTGGCCGGAGGCGCCAACGCCGCTGGTGACGCCACCGCCGGGAAGACCAAGTCCGCCACTTGTGTCGCCTGCCACATGACCGACGGCAACAGCGTGAATCCCATCTGGCCGAAGCTGGCCGGGCAGCACTACGACTACCTGGTCAAGCAGCTGTCCGATTTCCGGGCGGGCAACCGGTCCGATCCCACCATGACGGCCATGGTTGCGCCCCTGAACGATCAGGACGTGCTGGATCTGGCGGCCTACTTCTCCAGCCAGACCCAGGCCCCGGGCGCCGCGAATCCCGACCTGGTGCAGCAGGGCGAGATGATCTACACCCAGGGCAACCCCGCCAGCGGCGTGGCGGCCTGCACCGCCTGTCACGGCGGCAATGGCCTGGGCATGCCGCAGGCCAAGTTTCCCCGGGTCGGCGGTCAGCACCCCGACTACGTGAAGAAGCAGCTCAATGATTTCCGCTCCGGTGTGCGCGGCAACGATCCCAACGGCATGATGCGGGATGTGGCCATGAAGCTCACCGACGCCGAGATCGAGGCCGTGGCCTCCTACATGGCCGGCCTGAAGTAAGCGGTCAGCCGGTTTGATGACCATGCAAAGGGTGGCCTGGTGCCACCCTTTGTTTTTCCGCCCCGAATCCCGGCCTGGAGCCGCGCTCAGCGGACTCCGCGGCGGAAGTCCCGCCACGGGGTTGCGCCGCGTTGCGGTCAGCGCCGATGGTTTCGGTTAGTATCCAGCTTCCGGCTGGAACGATTCCCGGCACCCCTCCTCTAACTAAGGGTATCGCCGTGCCGCCGGTACACCGGATTCCCGTGGAGAGAGACGCACGAACATGAACAAGACGCCCCGATTCCTGCTCGCCCTGCTCCTGCCGCTTCTCGCCTTCAGCCAGGTGGCCCGGGCCGAGAGCTTCGACGAAGGCATCGAGTACCAGCTGGTCACTCCCGCCCAGGCCACCGACGACCCCGACAAGGTGGAGGTGCTGGAGCTGTTCTGGTACGGCTGTCCCCACTGCTTCTACCTCGAGCCCGAGATCCAGGCCTGGCTGAAGACCAAGCCCGACAATGTGGAGTTCCGGCGCATGCCCGCCATTCTCGGCCAGAGCTGGGGGATTCACGCCCGCGCCTTCTACACCGCCGAGGTGCTCGGCGTGCTGGACCGGATCCACCAGCCGCTGTTCGACGCCATGCACGAGCAGAATCGCCACCTCAACACCGAGGAGTCCCTCCAGGGCTTTTTCGCCGAGCACGGCGTCGATCCCGAGGAGTTCACCAAGGCGTTCAACTCCTTCACGGTGGAAAGCAAGTACCGGCGAGCGCTATCCTTAACCAAGAAGTACGGCATCGATGGTGTGCCGGCCATCATCGTCAACGGAAAGTACCGCACCAGCGCCACCCTCGCCGATGGGCGCGAGCGCATGTTCCGGGTGGTGGATTTCCTGGTGCAGAAGGAGACCGGGGCGGCAAAGTGACGCGTGACGTCCCGTCGGGGCGCCGGTTTCCGGGTCCCGGGAGCCCGTTGGACTTGAGCGATCGTAGCGAGCCGAGTGGGAGAGCGAGGACGGCTGGAGCCGATTTTGAGGCGCATAGTGGGTCTATGTGACGAAACATCGGCCCCCTATGGATCGCTGTCCCGCCGGCGCAGTGAATCAGACTCCAGTCCGACAGGCTTCTAGAGGTTCCCAGGGGGAGGCAGGGTGGTTCAGCCGATCGAGTCCGTCCAGGTGCGCAGTTCTGCGGGCGGCGCTTCCGCTGCGCCCGTGGCAGCCTCCGGGCTGAACCATGGAACAGTGGCGATGGCTGAACATATCCCCCAGACCCTGCGGCTGCTCACCTACAACATCCAGGTGGGCATACCCACCGAGCGCTATCGCCACTACTTCACCCGCGGCTGGCGGCATGTGCTGCCCCACCACGCCCGCTTCGCCCACCTGGATCGGATTGCCGGCCTCATCAGCGGCTTCGACATGGTCGCCCTGCAGGAGGTGGATGCCGGCAGCATCCGCACCGGCTTCACCAACCAGCTCGAGTACCTGGCCGAGCGGGCGCACTTTCCCTTCACCTGCCAGCAGATCAACCGCAACCTCGGCAAGCTGGCCCAGAACAGCAACGGCCTGCTCAGCAAGTTCCGCCCGCGGGACGTGATGGACCACAAGCTGCCGGGTCTCATACCCGGACGCGGCGCGCTGGTGGTGCGCTACGGTGATCGGGAAAACCCGCTCATCCTGGTGGTCATGCACCTGTCGCTGAGCAAGCGGGCGCGCACCCAGCAGATGCACTACATCCGCGAGGTGGTGGAGGATTTCGAGCACGTCATCGTCATGGGTGATCTCAACTGCCAGTTTCCGCGCCTGCACGGGGAGAAGGGTCCGCTCGCCAAGACCCGCCTGCGGCCTGCCGGCCCCGAGCTGCACACCTTCCCCAGCTGGCACCCCCAGCGCAGCATCGACCACATCCTGGTGACCGAATCCCTGGTGGTGAAGAGCGTCCACGTGCTCAATCAGACCCTCTCCGACCACCTCCCCGTGGCCACCGAGATCCAGCTCCCCGCCGACGTCCACCTCGTCGCCTGAACCGCCGGAAGGCTGTTGTTCCGCGGGGCGGGGGATCCGGTTTTACAGCCCGCATCCGCAGCCCGACAATCGCCTTATCCCTTATCCCCTGTTCTCAAGCCGCCCGACCCAGGCGCCGGTTCGCCGGCACCGCCTCGCCGATCCTGCGCGGCGGGTCCAGCTCGAGCCCGTTCATCAGCGCCACGTACGCATCGCGCGAGGCGACCTGCAGCCGTGGATTGCTGCGCTTCTCCTCGCCGATGGTGCTCACCGTCATCCCGTCATAGTCGTGCGCCGGGTAGACCAGGGTCTCCTCCGGCAGCGTCAGCAGCTTCCGGAACAGGCTGTCGTAGGCCTGGCCCGCGTCCCCGTTCTGGAAGTCGGTCCGCCCCGAGCCGCGGATGAGCAGGGTGTCGCCCGTGAAGACCCGATCCGGCAGGCGCAGCGAGTAGGAGCAATCGGTGTGTCCCGGGGTGTAGATTGCCCTCAGCCTCAGCCCGGCGACCTCCAGCAGCTGGCCGTCATGGAAGCGCCACGACAGGTTTTCCGCCGCGCTCTGCTCGCCCATGGCCGTGGCGCACCCGGTGGCGTCCTGCAGCGGCCCCAGCGCGGTCACGTGATCCGCGTGCACGTGGGTGTCCACCGCCAGCACCAGTTGCAGCCCCAGCTCCCGGATGAGCCGCAGATCGCGCTCCAGCTGCTCGCGCACCGGGTCGATGATCACGCACTCCATGGCGCCCTCCCCCGCAATCAGGTAGGAGTAGGTACTGGATTCGCGATCGAAGAGCTGGCGGAACAGCATGGCGGTTCTCCCGTGGGTCGATGAGCCTATGGGGTTTGATGGGTGGCGGGGAGCGGGGTTCCGATGTGGCTGCGGCGAAAAAATAACTACTGGAAAGTCGGGTATCTGATATAGCCTCACGAACGAACAGGCGTCACGTCCGTGTCGTTCGACCATCGTCATCAGCGGAGAAACGGAGATCGGAACCATGGGTGTATCTGGACGCCGCATTGGACTGCGGATTATGGCCGCCATTGCCTTGATCTTCGGTCTGCTGACCCTGGTCTCCGGCGGGCAGGTGCTGTTCGGGGCGGAAAGCCACCGGGCTGCGGCCGGGGATTATGTGGGCTTCGTGGTCTGGTTCAACTTTCTGGCGGGCTTCGCCTATATCGCCGCGGGCATCGGCCTGTGGCTGGGCGGCCGGTGGGCGGTGTGGCTGTCGCTGTTCATCGCCGTGACCACGCTGGCGGTCTTCGCCCTGTTCGGGCTGCACATTCTGCAGGGGGGGCGCTATGAGATGCGGACCGTTGCCGCGATGACCCTGCGTACAGCGATCTGGTGGGTGTTCTTTCTGCTCGGTCGCGGACTGCTTCCCCGGGTTGCGGCCCGGAACTGAACCGATTCTGTCCCTGCCCATGACGGGCGGCCGGCGGTTGCGGGCATTGCGTCCACGGACCGCCGGCCGCCATGCCTGTTCCCTGTCGGTCGTCAGGCCGCGCGCTGCCGATCGCCGCTGATTTTGCGGACCACGGGGTAGAGGTGCTCGGTCTCGCGCTGGATGCGGTCGAGGATGAGATCGAACATCTCCCGGGTTTCCGTGATGAAAGACTCGTAGCGATCGCCGATGGCCAGCTCGTGGTGACGCGGGTGGCACCACTTGCGGGTGTACTGGTTCATGATGCGCTTCAACTCGACCGAGCCGTTCATGAAGCCCTTGGCCAGGTTGTTGACCTGGGTATCGGAGTGCTTGATGAGCCGTGGGTAGAGGTGGGTGTCCACCACGTCCATGTGTTCATGCACCATGTCCATGTAGCGGTAGAAGAGCTCGCAACAGGTGCCGGTGTCGCACATGCTCCGGTCCGTGAGCAGGTGGGCGAGCACGTTGGAGAGCTCGGTAATCTGGTGGTTCTGCTGGTGCAGTGCTTCGTAGGTGACCATCGATCCATCCTCCTGGCAGCATTTCCCGCTGTCCGGCCGTTTTGGTTTCATCCCTGTTTCTTTCACGCTAGAACGGGTTGGGCGTGCCGTCAATGAACGGTTAAGTATCTATATTTACTAATGAAGCGCGGACGCCGCGGCGATGTCCGACGAGCCCTGCAGGGGCACCGGGGGATACGGACGGTCGGCCGGCCCTTCCCACGGACTAAGCTACAGTCAATGTTGTCCGACCCGGAGAGGAGCCCGAATGCGCCCCATCGTGGAGATTGCCGCCGAGCTTGGCCTTGCCCCCGACGACCTGATGATCTACGGGGACCGGATGGCGAAGGTGCGCCTGGACGCGCTGCCGCGCCCGGGAGAGGCAGCGCCCGGTCGCATCATCCTGGTTTCGGCCATCAACCCCACCCGCAGCGGCGAGGGCAAGACCACCGTTTCGGTGGGGCTGGCCCAGGGCCTGCGGCGCTCGGGCCGGCGGGTGGCGCTGGCGCTGCGCGAACCGTCGCTGGGGCCCATCTTCGGGGTGAAGGGGGGCGGCACCGGCGGCGGGCGCAGTCGGCTGGAGCCCTCCGATCGAATCAACATGCACTTCACCGGCGACATGCACGCGGTGGGTTCGGCCCACAATCTGCTGGCGGCGCTGGTGGACAACGCGGTGCACTTCCACAGCAAGCTGGACCTGGAGCACCGGCAGGTGTTCTGGCGCCGGGTGCTGGACGTGAACGACCGGGCGCTGCGCAAGGCGGTCATCGGCCTGGGAGGACGCACCAACGGGGTGCCGCGGGAGGATGGCTTCGACATCACCGCCGCATCGGAAGTGATGGCGATCCTCTGCCTGGCGGAGGGCATTCCGGACCTGAAGGCGCGTCTCGGGCGCATCCTGGTGGGCTTCGACCGGGCCGGTGACGCGGTCACCGCCGATCGGCTACGGGGCACCGGGGCCATGGCCGCCCTGCTGCAGGACGCCATCCTGCCCAACCTGGTGCAGTCCACCGAGGGGGTGCCCGCCTTCGTGCACGGCGGTCCCTTCGGCAACATCGCCCACGGTTGCAACAGCGTGGTGGCCACCCGCACCGCCGCGACGCGCGCCGATTACGTGGTCACCGAGGCGGGTTTCGGCTTCGACCTGGGAGCGGAGAAGTTCTTCGACATCAAGTGCCGCAGCTCCGGGCTCTGGCCGCACGCGGTGGTGCTGGTGGTGACGGCCCGGGCGCTGCGCTTCCACGGCGGGGGCGACCCGGTCCGCGGGGGCCCGGTCAGCGACATCGAGCGTGGCCTGGCCCACCTGGATCACCACGTGGGCAGTGTGCGGCTGTTTGGTTTCGAGCCGGTCATCGCCATCAACCGTTTCGAGGGTGACGCCGAGGCGGATCTGCGCGCCATCGAGTGGGGCTGCGCCGGCCGCGGGCTGGCGGTGGCGCGCTGCACCAGCTTCACCGACGGTGGTGCCGGGGCCGGGGCGTTGGCGGAAGCAGTGGTGGCCGCAGCGGATCGGCCCGCGCCCGCGCCGCGCTTTCTCTATGGGCTGGAGGAGAGCCCGGAGGCGAAGATAGGGGCGGTGGCAAGCGCCATCTACGGTGCCGGCGGGCTCGATTTCAGCCGCACCGCCCGCCGGGACCTGGAGCGGATCCGCTGCCTCGGCCTGGATCGGCTGCCGGTCTGCATCGCCAAGCCCCACCTGACCCTGTCCGGGGATCCGCGCCAGGCGGGCCGGCCGGAGACGGAGGGCTTCGAGCTGCCGGTGGAGTCGGTACGGGCGGCGGCCGGGGCCGGCTACCTGCTGGCGCTCACCGGCGATATCGTCACCATGCCCGGGCTGCCGCCGGAGCCCGCCGCCCACCATATCGATCTCTCCGGGTCGGGCGAGGTACTGGGCATCTGATCCCGCGGAGGCGCGTCATGGAGCGGATACCTCACACTCCGGGCCGACGGGCGTTCCTGGCCCGGCTCGGCGGACTGGGCGCGGCGCTGTGGCTCGGCCCGGGGCTTGCCGCCGGCCCGGGACCGATCATCACCAGGCCCATCCCGGCCAGCGGCGAGACCCTGCCGGTCATCGGCATGGGCACCTGGATCACCTTCGACGTGGGTTCCGATCCCGCCGAACTGGCCACCCGGGTGGCGATCCTGCGCACCTTCTTCGCCCGCGGCGGGGCCTTCATCGACTCCTCGCCCATGTATGGACGCGCAGAGGCCACGCTCGGCTACTGCCTCGAGCGTGTTGCGGATCACGAGGCGCTGTTCAGCGCCACCAAGGTCTGGACCCGGGGGCGCGCGGCGGGCATCCGCCAGATGGAGCGATCCCGCGGGCTGTGGGGGGTGGCGCGTTTCGACCTGATGCAGGTTCACAACCTGCTTGATTGGGAGGCGCACCTGCCGCTCCTGAAGGAGTGGAAGGCCGAGGGTCGGATCCGCTACCTGGGCGTGACCACCTCCCATGGCCGCCGCCACGCCGAGCTGGAACGGCTGCTGCGCGCCGAGCCGCTCGATTTCGTGCAGTTCACCTACAACATCGCCGACCGGGAGGCGGAGGCGCGGCTGCTGCCGCTGGCCGCCGAGCGGGGCATCGCCGTCATCATCAACCGGCCGTTCCAGGGCGGGCGCCTGTTCCGGGCCGTGCACGGCCGGCCGTTGCCGGCCTGGGCGGCGGAGATCGACTGCGCCAACTGGGCCCAGTTCTTCCTCAAGTTCATCGTCTCCCAGCCCGCGGTCACCGTCGCCATCCCCGCCACCTCCCAGGTGGCCCACATGGAGGAGAACATGGGGGCGCTCCACGGCGCGCTGCCGGATGGGGCGACGCGACGGCGGATGGTGGCGGCCTTCGCGGAGCTGTGACAGATGACGGCCGGCCGGGTTCTAACCCCGGCGTCGAAGTGGTAGATTCTGACGCTATGCGGGCAAGGATGGCCCGCGTTACGGATTCGCCCCTTGTCGCCGCCCAGGGAAGGACAGCGTCATGCCCAGCGTCTATGATTTCAAGCCCCGCTTTCAGGGGTTGTTGCACCCCCTCGTTTCACGCCTGGCAACCGCCGGGGTCACTCCGAACCAGGTGACATTGGCGGGCATCGGCCTGTCCCTGGCCGCAGGTGTGGCCATTTTCTGCCAGCCATACGCACGCTGGCCCCTCCTGCTCCTGCCACTGGTTCTCTTACTGCGCATGGCCCTGAATGCGGTGGACGGCATGCTCGCCCGGGAACACGGGAGAGTCACTGCCCTGGGCGGCATCCTCAACGAGCTGGGTGACGTAATCTCCGATGCCGTCCTCTACCTGCCCCTGGCGAGGATTCCGGGTCTACTCCCGGAACTGGTGGTTCTGGTGGTTATGGGTGCCGCAATGAGCGAGATGGCCGGGGTGACGGGGATCCAGGTGGGGGCATCCCGGCGCTTCGATGGTCCCCTGGGCAAGAGTGATCGGGCGCTCTGGTTCGGCACCCTGGGCCTGATCCTGGGGTTGGGGGTGGAGGCGGGGTCCTGGACCGATGGGGTGCTCGCGCTGATGGTATTCCTGTCGGCGCTGACCGTTGTGAACCGGGTGCGGCGGGCACTGGGCGAGTTGGCATGATTCCAGGAGTTCTGCCCGCGGGTGTCCTGTGGACCCTTGGCGGCCTCTATGGCCTGCTCGCGGTCGCCACGGGCGCGCTCGCCTGGCTGCGCCGCCTGAAACCGCAAGGAGATTTCAAAGAGCTGTCGCTGCGGGTGCGCAGCTGGTGGATCATGATCCTGGTCTTCACGGTCGCGCTGCTGTTTTCGCGTACGGTCTTCATCATCCTCTTCGCCTTCCTGAGCTTCCTTGCCCTGAAGGAATATCTCTCCCTCATACCTACCCGCCGCGCCGACCGGCGGGTCCTGTTCTGGGCCTACCTCGCAATCCCCGTGCAGTATTACTGGGTCGCCACGGACTGGTACGGAATGTTCATCATCTTCGTCCCGGTGTACCTGTTTCTCTTCCTGCCCCTGCGGATGGTCAGCGTGGGTGAGACACGGGATTTCCTTCGCGCCGTGGGTACCCTCCATTGGGGGGTGATGATGCTGGTGTTCAGCCTGAGCCATGTCGCCTTTCTGCGGGTACTGCCACCGCCCGGCAGTGTTCCGGGCGGCGTCGGCCTGGTGCTCTACCTGGTGGCGCTGACCCAACTCAACGACATCGCCCAGTACCTGTGGGGCAAGCTGTGGGGAAGGCAGCCCATCGTGCCGACGGTAAGCCCCAACAAAACCTGGGCCGGCTTTCTGGGCGGTGTGGCCACCACCACGGCACTGGCCTGGGTGGCGGCGCCGCTGACGCCGCTCCAGGGGTGGGCGGCCGTGGCGTCCGGGCTGCTCATCGGAGTGGGGGGGTTCGTGGGGGATGTGACCATCTCGGCCCTGAAGCGGGACCTCGGGGTGAAGGACACCGGTTCCCTGTTGCCGGGGCATGGTGGCATTCTCGACCGCCTGGACAGCCTCACCTTCACGGCACCGCTGTTCTTGCACTTCATCCGTTATATCCACTACTGAGATGAGCCGTTTGCTGCGATTCCTGTTTTTCAACGGCTTGGTGCGTCTGCTGGCGGTTGTGTTGCTGGGGCTCAACGTACGTCACCGCGAGCGCCTGCCCACCGGCGGGCCCGCCATTCTGGTGGCGAACCACAACAGCCACCTGGACACGCTGGTGCTGATGACGCTGCTGCCTGCGCGCTTGTTGCCGAGGCTGAAGCCAGTGGCGGCGGAAGACTATTTTCTGAAGAATCGTCTGCTGGCCTGGTTTGCCAGGGATATCATCGGCATCCTGCCAATCCGGCGGAACCGGGGAAGCTGCCGCGGAGATCCCCTTGTTCCATTGGGTGAGGCTCTTGATATGGGGCAGATCTTGATCCTCTTCCCGGAAGGGACACGGGGGCGGCCGGAGCATCTTTCCTGGTTCAGGAGGGGGATTGCTCACCTGGCGGAGTACCATCCTGGAGTGCCCGTCGTCCCGATCTATCTGCACGGACTGGGTAAGGCACTCCCGCGGGGCGAGGCACTGCTGGTGCCCTTCTTCTGTGATGTATTCGTGGGTGAGCCGCTTTCCTGGAGCGGGGATCGTGGGCACTACCTGTCCACGCTCGAGTCAGCCATGCAGCAGTTGGCCGGTGAAGGGCATTTCCCGGTATGGGAGTGAATCTCGTTGCGTTGTTGAGGTGCTTTACCGAGGCAACGCTGTTTTTGTTATCCCTGCCATAGGGTTGCCCCTCGCGCCCCGGGGTCGCTTGCGCGTGGTGTTGGTGGCCACCTGTTATGCGGTCCCCCGGTGCACTGTTTCTGAGCGGTTCTGGGCTGATCAGAAACCGGGAAAGGGTGACAGATGGGAACGCGGTCCGTCATGGCGCCTCTAATTATGTAATATCCCCCTCGAGGAGGACGCGATGGCAACCGATCACGACCGACGGCGGCTGGTGGCCGGCCTGGCGGGGCTACTGGTGGCGGGGCCGGCGCTGGCCGCCCGGCTGCTGGAGCCCACCCCGGAACAGACGGCGGGGCCCTTCTACCCGCTCGAGCTGCCGCTGGACGACGACAACGATCTCACCCGCGTGGCCGGGCACGCCGGGGTGGCGCAGGGCCGCATCACCGACCTCGGCGGCCGCGTGCTCGACGTGAATGGCCGGCCCATCGCGGGGGTGCGGGTGGAGATCTGGCAGTGCGACGCCAACGGCCGCTATCGGCATCCGCGCGAGCGCGGCCGGGCGCCGCCGGATTCCGGCTTCCAGGGCCACGGCCAGGCCCGCACCGGCGCCGACGGCCGCTACCGCTTCCGCACCATCCGCCCGGTGCCCTATCCGGGGCGCACACCCCACATCCACATGGCGGTGTTCAGTGAGTGGGAGGAGCCCTTCGTGACCCAGATCTACATCCGGGGCGAGCCGGGCAACGCCGGGGATTTCCTCTTCAACCGCATCCCCGTGGAGCGGCGTGGCCTGGTGCTGGCGGAGTTTGCCCCGGGCGGCGGTCCCGGCGCGGAGCTCACGGCCGGGTTCGATGTCATCCTTGGCGGCGGCGACGGCACGCCGGCGGGCTAGTGTACTGCGCCGCCGTGGTGGCGCCGGTGGTGTTCCGGGCGCTGGATGCCCACGGGGCCGGACGCTTCCTGCACACGCTGTTCCCGCGCTACTTCAGCTGGGGGCTGACGCTGTCGCTGCTCGGGCTGGTGCCGGCGCTGTACGCGGATGCGGCGGCCGCGTTCCTCCTCGGCGCCGTGGCGCCGCTGTTCCTGCTCGCCCGCCAGTGGCTGATGCCGCGCATCAATGCCAGCCGCGACGCGGGCCTGGCCGGCGACGTGGCGGCCATGACCCGCTTCCGCTCCCTGCACCGCCTGAGCGTGGTCGTCAACGCCGTGCAGATGCCGGCCCTGGCGGCCCTGTTGGGCCGGCTCGCCCTGGAGTGAGATGCCCGCGGGGTGTCGCCTCCCGGATTCAGTCGGGGGCGATGGGCGAGACGAAGCCGGCCGGCTTCACTGCCAGCACCGGCAGTTGGGTGGTCTGCAGGATCTCCTCCGCCGTGTTGCCCATGATCAGGCCTGGGATGCCGGTCCGGCCCACTGTGCCCATGACGATGAGGTCCGCGGCGGTCTCCCCGGCCACCCGGGCGATGACCTCCGCCGGGCGCCCCTTGGCCACGTGGACGGCAGGGCTGCTCCGGTCCATGCCGAAGGGGGCTGTCAGGCTCTCCACCAGGGCTTCGTGGTGTTCGCGGATGATCGTGAGCTGGCGCTCCAGTTCCGTCAGCGGAATCCGCGCCATGCCGTCGCGCAGCATCGACTCTCCGGGCAGATCCCAGGCGTGCACCACGTGCACCGCCGCATCCTCGCGTCGACCCAGGGAGGTCGCGAGCTGGAGAATCGTGCGGTCGAGCACCGGATCGGCATCGCCGGCCGGATCCACCGCGGCCAGCACGCTCCGGTAGCTCTCCCGCATGCCGGGCCGGTCAATCCAGACCGGGCACGGACACTTGCGCAGCAGGTGCAGATCGAGGCTGCCGAACAGCCGCTGCAGCGTTCCGGCCGGGGGCTCGGCGGCCTTGATCAGCAGGTCGAAGCCGTTGTTCCGCACCGCGCGAATGGCCTCGATGAAGGGGGTGCCCGTCGCCACTTTGGTGTGGATGAGTACGCCGTTGTCCGCCCATGGCGCGGTGAGCCGGTGCAGCGCTTCCAGGCGGCGATCGCGCACCGTGGCGGTCAGGTCGAGGCCGAGGCGCTCCTCCAGCCGGCGGGCGTCGTCGATGGGATCGATCACGTCCATCACCGTGAGCCGGGCGTCGTTCGCCTTGGCCAGATGGGCGGCGCGCTGCAGCACCGGCGCCGGGTCGGCGTCGCCATGAGCCAGCAGGAGTATGTTCTTGAAACGTTGCATGGTCGTTGTCCCCGGTGCAGGTTGACGAAGGCTCAGCCGCCCGCGGCCAGCCACAGCAGCAGGCCGCCCAGGGCCAGCCACAGGGTACCGGCTACCGGCCAGCGCCGCAGCCCCGGCTCGGGATCCCGGGCGGCGAGCCACTCTCCCGCCGTCCTGAAGCCCGTTCCGGTGATGAGCGGTCCCGGCAGCCGCGGCGCGGGCAGCCGTACCAGGGCGCGCAGCGCGAGTTCGGGAAAATCGCCGGGCGGGAGGCGCAGGGCCAGCGGCAGGCTGCGGCCGGGCGACGCCCACAGCGCCAGGGCGGCGAGTGCCAGCCCGAGCGCCAGCCCGCCGGCGGCGGAGAGACTGACGCCCCAGGTGCCAGCCAGGAGGGGGAACAGGGCCACCAGTCCGAGCAGCGCCGCCCAGGCGCTGCAGGCCAGGGGCGGCGCCGTCCGGCGGGCCGCCTGGGGGCGGCGCACCAGCCACAGGAAGCGGGCCATGAGCAGGGTGGTGGCCACGCTGCCCAGGGCCAGCGCCAGGGCCAGGCCGGTCCACTCCGGCGGCAGCGCCGCCTTCAGCGCCGCCTTGGCCGCGGCCCCGCTGGTCAGGGGCGCGCCCGCCAGGGCCAGGGCCAGCAGGGCCAGTCCCGGCAGCGTCCAGGGGACGCCCCGCCGCCGCAACTCGAGGCCGAGGAACAGCCCGCCCTTGGCCAGGCCGTGGTGGGCGGCGTAGAGGGTGACGGCCGCCGTCAGCGGCGCCGCGGCGGCGGGCTCGGCCAGCGCCAGGCCCAGCGCCGCGGTGAGCACGCCCATCTGGCTCATGCTGGAGTAGGCGAGCACCACCCCGGGCCGCCGCTGCAGCAGGCCCGCCGCCACGCCGTAGAAGGCGGCCGTGAGGCCGATGCCCACCAGCGCTGTGCCCCAGCCGGCAAGGGTCGCTTCGCCCAGGGGCAGGAAGCGCAGCAGGCCCAGCACGCCGGCGTTGATCATCGCCCCGGCCAGCACCGCCGCGCCCACCGCCGGCGCCGCCGGATAGGCGAGCGGCATCCAGTGGTGCAGGCCGGGGGCGGCCAGCTTGATGCCGAATGCGAGCAGCAGCAGCGCCAGGGCGAACGGGCCCGGCGCGCCGGAGCGGAGGGTGGCGAAGTCGAACCCGCCGGCCCCGGCGGCCAACAGCACCAGCGCGGTGAACAGCGCCACCTCGCCCGCCAGGGTCCAGGCCAGGTAGACCCGCGCGGCCCGGCGCGCCCCGGGGCGGTGGGCCACCAGCCCGTAGGCGGAGAGCCCCATCACCGCGTAGCCCAGGTAGAAGGAGAGGGCGTCCTGGGCCAGGAGCAGCAGGAAGTTGCCACCCATGGCCAACAGGAAGAAGGTCCGAAAGCGGCCGGCGCGGGGTCCGGACAGGGTGTCGCGGGCGATCGCGGCCGCCGCCAGCCACACCAGGGTGCCGGTGAGGAGCAGGATCCGGCCACCGGCGTCGAGGCCGAGACTCACGCCCAGCAGCAGCCAGGGCAGATCCAGCGTCGCCCCCGCCGGCAGCAGCTGTGCCGCGGCCAGCGCCGGCAGGGCCGCCGCCAGCAGCGGCCAGCCGCGGTGGCGGCCCCAGGGGACGGCCAGCCAGGGTGTCAGCCAGGCGAGGAGGAGGAGCGTCGCGGTCATGGGGCGTACTCCCGGGCGGCGATGAGGCGGGCCCAGTCGAGCGGGCTGAAGGGGGTGGCGGCCAGCATCCCCGCGCCGAGCGCCAGCAGCGCGGTGATGACCGGCGGCCAGAGCAGCAGGCCGATGGTCTCCAGGCGGCGGGCGGGAATATGCTCCTCCGGCCAGGCGGTGGGGGCGGGCCGGAACCAGGCGCGGTAGAGAATGGGCAGGAAGTAGGCGGCGTTGAGCAGGCTGCTGGCCACCAGCACCGGCAGCACCCACTGGGCGGCGCCGGCCTCCACCGCGCCGAGGCCCAGGTACCACTTGCTCACAAAGCCGGCCACCGGCGGGATGCCGATCATGCCGAGCGCCCCGACGGTGAAGGCGAGCGTGGTGCCGGGCATGCGCCGTCCCACGCCGTTCATCTCGCTCACGTGGTGGATGCCGAGGGTCTCGGCGTAGTTGCCCGCGGCGAAGAACAGCGTGATCTTCATCAGCCCCTGGTGCACCAGGTGCACCACTCCGCCGATGGTGGCCAGCGGGCCGAGCACGCTGGCGCCCAGCGCGATGTAGGAGACCTGGCTGACGGTGGACCAGGCCAGCCGCTTCTTCAGGCTGTCCTGGGTCAGCGCCCGCGCGGATCCGTAGACGATGGTCAGCGCCGCCAGCGCCCCCAGGGGGGCCAGCAAACCCAGCTGGTGGGCGAACTCCACCCCGTAGACGTCGTAGACCACCCGCACGATGCCGAAGGCCCCCGCCTTCACCACCGCCACCGCGTGCAGCAGGGCGCTCACCGGTGCCGGCGCCACCATGGCCTGGGGCAGCCAGCCGTGCAGCGGCACCAGCGCCGCCTTCACCCCCAGTCCGGCGATGAGCAGCACGAAGATGAGCCGCAGCTCCGGGTGCAGCCCGGCGGGCAGGGCGTTGAGCAGTCCGCCCTCCACGAACTCCAGCGGCCCGGCCACCGTGCGCAGCCAGACGGTGCCCACCAGCAGCGCGGTGCCGCCGGCGAGGGTGTAGGCGAGGTAGATGCGCGCCCCGCGGGTGGCCTCGGGGGTGCCGCGATGGGCCACCAGGGGGTAGGTGGCCAGCGTCAGCACTTCGTAGAAGATCAGGAAGGTGAACAGGTTGCCCGCCAGCGCCAGGCCCACCGTGGCCGAGACGCAGAGGCTGAAGAAGCCGAAGAAGCGGCTGCGGTGGGGCGAGTGCTCCAGGTAGCCGATGGCGTAGAGGGTGGTCACCAGCCACAGCACCATGGAGAGGGTGACGAACAGCACCGAGAGGGCGTCGGCATGGAGCACCAGGTCGAGCCCGGGGGCCAGGGTCCAGCGGCTCTCGTAGGCCTCGCCGTGGAACACCCCCCACATCATCACCCCCACCAGCGCCAGCTTGAGCACCGCGCCGGCCAGGTTGAACACGGTGCGCAGGCGGTGGGCCTCCTCGCGCAGGAGGAAGATCACCAGCCCCGGCAGCAGGGAGCTGAGGACGATGAGGGCGGGCAGGGTGGTCTGCAGGGTCATGGCCGCGGCCCCGGGGCGGAGAGGGGGGCGAGCAGGTCCCACAGCGGCGCGGCGAACAGCCCCAGCGCCACGGCGGCTGCCAGCGCCAGCAGCAGCGGCGGCAGCTCCTCGCCCGCCAGGCGGCGCCCGGCGGGTTGCACGGCGTTGCCGAACAGGTGGCCGAGGAGGCGGAAGACATAGGCGCAAGCCAGGAGGGTGCCGACGGCCACCACCGCCACCGGCCACCAGAACCCGGCGCCGATGGCGCCGGAGAGCAGCTGCCACTTGGCCAGGAAGGTGCCGCTCGGCGGCAGGCCGATGAGGGCCACCCCGGCGAGCGCCAGGGTGAAGCTGGTCACCGGCAGGCGCTGCACCGTGCCGTCCAGTTCGGCGATGCGGTCGTGACCGGCGTGCCGCTGCACCACTCCGGCGGCGAGGAAGAAGCCGGCCTTGGCGAAGCCGTGGGTGAGCGCCAGCAGCACCAGCCCGCCGAAGGCCGCCTCCCGCGCCGGCCCGGGCGGCAGGGCCGCGAGCAGCGGAAAGAACAGCAGCAGGTAGCCCACCTGGGCCACGGTGGAGTAGGCCGCCAGCAGCTTCAGCCGGGATGCGCGCAGGGCCTGCCAGGAGCCCCACAGCACCGCCGCGGCGCCGAGCGCGCCGAGTAGCGTCGCCACCCCGGCGCCCGCCACCGGGGCGAAGAGGTCCAGCCACAGGCGCAGCAGCAGGTAGAAGGCCGCCTTCACCACCAGCGCCGAGAGGGCCGCGCTGACCGGGGCCGGGGCGCTGCCGTGGGCCGGCGGCAGCCAGAAGTGGAGCGGGAAGGCGGCGGTCTTGAGCAGCAGCCCGGCGAACATCAGCGCCAGCGCCGCCGCGGCCGCCGGCTCCGGGCCGATGGCGGCGGCCACCCCGGCCAGGTCGAGGCGGCCGTAGGCGGCATAGAGCAGGGCCACGCCCGCCAGGTAGGCCATGGAGCCCAGCAGGCCCACCAGCAGGTAGCGCAGCGCCGCCTCCAGCGCCGCCCGCGTGCCGGCCAGGGTGGCGAGCGCCACCGCGGCGAGTCCCAGCAGCTCCAGGGTCACGTAGAGGTTGAAGAGGTCCGCGGCCAGGAACAGGGCGTTGAGGGCGGTGAGCAGGAGCAGCCACAGGGGCCAGAAGTGGCGTTCGGCGGGATCGCCGGCGAAGTAGCGCCCGGCGTAGAGGGTGGCTGCCAGCGCCACCATTGCGGTCATGGCGAGCAGCACCGCGGAGAGGCCGTCGGCCCGCAGGACGATGCCGAGCCCCGTCGTCCAGCCGCCGGGCACCAGCGTCACCGTGCCGGCGGCGGCCACCTCCCCCAGCAGGAGGAGGGTGGCGGCCAGGGTCAGGCCGGCGGCGGCCAGCGTCAGCGGGCGGCCGGCCCCGGGCCACACCAGGGTTGGCAGGGCGGCAGCCAGGGGCAGGGCCACGATACCGGCGAGGAGATTACTCATCGCGGGTCTCCCGCAGGCGCCGGCCGAGGGCCAGGGCGAAGGCGGTGGCGCTAACCGCCACCACGATGCCGGTGAGCACCAGCGCATGGGGCACCGGGTCGGCGGGTGCGCCGGGACCGTTCCAGGCGGTGGCGATGAGCAGCAGGAAGACCCCCCCGCCGAGGATGTTGAGCGCCATCACCCGCTGCAGCAGCGACACGTGGGCCAGGGCGCCGAACAGGCCCAGGGCCGCCAGGGCGCAGCCGGTGAGGAGGTAGATGAGCTGGGGGGTGGGCATATCAGGCCTCCCCCGACCGGGACCGGTCCCTGGGTGGTGACCAGCGTTCGGGCTCCCCGCCCAGGAAGGCGATCACCAGGGCCGCGGCGATGGCCGCCACCGCCGCGCTCTCGATGAGGAGGATGAGCAGCCCGGCCGCGTCCGCCGGGTACTGCAGGAAGGCGTTCCCGGCCAGGGTCACCGCGAGGCCCACCGCCAGGAACAGCCCCACGCCGCCCGCCGCGGCCAGGCGCAGCGGCAGGCCGGCGGGCAGTCCCGCGGCGCGCACACCGGCCAGGCGCAGCAGCACCCCCGCGGCGGCCACCAGGGCGCCGGCCTGGAAGGCGCCGCCCGGGGCATGGGCGCCGGCCCAGAGCAGGTAGGCGCCGGTGAGCAGCAGCAGCGGAACCAGCCAGCCGGCCAGCCCGGAGAGCAGGGCGGGGGCGGGGCCGTAGGCGGGGCGCTCGGCGCCGAGGGCGTTGATGCCGAGCAGCGCGACCAGCAGCACCGCCAGCTCCAGCAGGGTGTCGTAGGCGCGGAAGTTGAGCAGCACCGCGGTCACCGGGTTGGTGACGCCGCTCCGGGGCAGCTGCTCCGCCACGGCGCCGGCCAGGCGCACCGGGTCGGCGGCCGGCAGGCTGGCGGCCAGTGCCCAGGCCAGCACCAGCCCGAAGCCGGCGGCGAGCAGGGCCAGGAGGACCGTCCCCGGCCGGCCGGTGCTCGGTTGCGCTGCCTCGCCGCGCTCGTCGCGGGCGGCGGCCAGCAGCAGGGCGCCGCTCAGCCCCGCGCCGATGGCCGCCTCCGCCAGGGCCACGTCGGGGGCGCCGAGGCGCGCCCACACCAGCGCCAGCAGCAGGCCGAAGGCGATGAACAGGATCACCCCGCGCAGTGGCTCGCGGCTGGTGATCACGGCCGCCGCCAGCCCCAGCAGGAGCAGCGCCAGCAGGCCGTCGAGCAGGAGTCCGGGCGGTCCGCTCACGGCCGATCCTCCCCGCGGCGCGCGCGCCGGGCGATGAGGTGGGCGCCGGTGCCGCTGGCGGCGAGCACCAGCAACCAGACCAGCACCAGCTTGAGCACCGCCGCTGGGTTCTCCGCCTGCAGCGCCAGCCCCGCCACGAGCAGGCCCAGACCCAGGTTGTCCGCCTTGGTCAGTGCGTGCAGGCGGGTATACAGATCCGGCAGGCGCAGCAGTCCGATGCTGCCGGCCAGGTAGAACAGCAGTCCGGTCCCGACCAGGAGAAGGGTGAGCAGGTCAGTCATGGTCCGCCGCCGGGCGGCCGCTTGTGAAGGCCGCCACCGCCACCACCGCCAGCAGGGCGAGCACCAGCGCCACGTCCGCCAGGGCCGGCTGGCCGAGCAGGGGCGCCAGGAGCAGCAGGAAGCCCACGCCGGCGGTGCCCAGCAGCTGGACGGCCAGCAGCCGGTCGCCCGCGGCGGGGCCCTTCAGCACCCGGATCAGCCCCAGGGCGACGGTCACCAGCAGCAAGGTGGCGGCGAGAGCCAGGAATTCAGCCATGGGGAGGCGCTCCCGGCAGGCCGAACAGGCCCGCCACGGCCCGCTCCAGCCGGGCCAGCTCGGCCTGGTTGTCGCCGCCGGCGTCGAGCTGGTGGACGGCGAGGGTGTCGCCCTCGATCTCCGCCGCCAGGGTGCCCGGCAGCAGGCTCACGCAGGTGGCGAAGAAGCGGCGCGGCGCGCCCTCGGGCAGTGCCGTGCGGTAGTCGAGGAAGCCCGGGGCGATGCGCAGCCGCGGCCCCAGGGTGTGCCGCGCCACGTCCACGCCGCCGCGCAGCGACTCCCAGGCGAAGAAGGGCAGAAAGCGCAGCAGGCCGGTCAGGGAGAGGGCCGCCCCCGTCCCCAGCCGGCGGGCGGACCAGGCGGCCAGCACCACCGCCGGGGCGCCGATCGCCCAGGAGGCGGCGCTGCCGCCGGCCAGGATCCACCACAGCGCGGCCGCCACCAGCAGCGCGGTGACCGGGCGGAAGCCGCGGGAGAGGGGGGCGGGCGTGGTCACGGCGCGTCCCGGCGGCGGCCGGTAGGGGTGTGAACCCGCACGGGCAACGGCCGCGGGGCCGGACCGGAGCGCTCTCCGCGGCCGGCCAGAACGGCCAGCAACCAGCCGGTGGCCAGCCCCGAGAGGGTGGTGAGCAGCAGGATCATGGCGGCCTCCTCCAGTATCGCGTCGGCGGGCACGGTGTGTGCCCTGATGCGACTATAGTCGAGGTTGGAAGCGGTGGAGAATTCGTATTGTTGTCGCGGACAGTTCGATTATTTCGAACTGTCCGCGGACCGGAAACCGTCCGCTGCAAGGGCCGCGGTCCGCCCCTTGGCGACGGGGAGCGGGGCGTGGCCGGCGGCCGTTCAGGTGAAGAGATCGCTGCGGGCGGATTCGGTGATGGCGGCCACCGCCGGGTGCTTGATGCGGCGTTCCGCGGAGATGGCGTAGTAGCGCTCCTGCACCGCGTCCGTACGGCCGATGACCTCGACGCCGTACTTGGTCAGCACGTCCGCCTCCATGGCGGCCGGCGAGGTGAAGACGCCGGTGCCGGCCTCGCCGAAGGCCTTCATCAGGGCGCGATCCTCGAACTCGGCCACCACCCGGGGGCGGATGCCCTCGCGCTCGAACCACTGCTCCAGGGATCGGCGCAGGGCGCTGTTGGCGGTGGGCAGCAGCAGGGGGGCGCCGTCGAGGGAGTGCGGAAAACCCTCGCGGTAGTGCCGGGCCTGTCCGCCGCGGACGAAGAAGGTGCTGTCCGATTCGCCGAGCAGGTGGTTGTAGGCGCGGATGTTGAGCGTCGGGCTGACCGGGGCGTCGGCCAGCACGAGATCCAGCTTGTGCACCGAGAGATCGGCCAGCAGGTCCACCAGGGGCGCCTCGTTGCAGACCAGCCGCACCTTCTCCGGCAGCTGCATCGCAGGCTCCAGGATCCGGTAGGCGAGCAGCTTGGGCACCACCATGGCCACCCCCACGTTGAATACCAGCCCCCGCTCCAGGGGCCGGCCCTCGATGAGATCCTGCAGCTCGGTCCCGAGCCGGAACATCTCGTCGGCGTAGGAGAAGACCATGCGCCCGGTCTCGGTGAGAACCAGGTTGCGGCCGGACTTCTCGAACAGGCGGGTGCCGATGCGCTCCTCCAGCAGCCGCAGCTGGCCGCTGATGGTCTGGGGGGTGAGGTGGAGGATCTCCGAGGCGCGGGCGATGGTCCCGCTGGAGGCCACCACCCAGAAGTAGCGCAGGTGCTTCAGGTTGAGCTGGAACATAATCCCTCCCGATGGCTCCCTCTTTCGCGTTGGCCCCGTACAGTGAGAGTCCGTGCGGCCACGATTCGTCCTTCGATTTTTCCGATGCTTTGAAGGATGCTAATCGACTTATCCGAAGCGTTGCCAGGCCTTAGGCTCACTTCCATCGTCCGGCGGTGGAAGATGTGGGGATGCATATCGATATCCGGGCCCGGGGATTCGCCCTGACGGATCCCCTGTGCGAGCAGGTGGAGCGCCGGTTGCGGCTGGCCCTGACTCGCCACGGGACGCGGGTGCGGGGCGTCAGCGTGTGGCTGGAGGATCGCAACGTTTCACGCGACGGGCCGGACCTGTCCTGCCGGGTGCGGGTGCGGCTGAAGGGGCAGGCCGAAGTGGTGGTCGAGGACCGGGAGGCGGATCTCCAGCGGGCCATCAGCCGCGCCCTGGACCGGGCCAGCCGGGCCGTGGAGCGACGTCTGACCCGCCCGCGCTGATGTTGATGGGGCGTGCCAGGACGCCTCCGCCGCCGGTCGGCAAATAAACGCACGTTCCCGGTCGGGTTCTGTTATAGTGCGGCATCCGGCGCACTCCGGCCTGCGCCAGGTTGTCGCGGTAATCCACTTCCGATCTGCCTCGAACCACCCCCAAACCTATCGATTTCCGCCTGGGCCGGCCCGGGACGTATTCCCGGCAGGCTTTACCAGGAGCTTCAACTCTTATGCCTTTCAGTTCCCTCGGCCTGTCGGCCGAAGTCACCCGCGCCGTCACCGAAAAGGGCTACACCGAGCCCACCCCCGTGCAGCGTCAGGCCATTCCCGTGATTCTCGAGGGCCGCGACATCATGGCCGGTGCCCAGACCGGCACCGGCAAGACCGCCGGCTTCACCCTGCCCCTGCTGCACCGGCTCCACGCCACCGTGCCCGGCGGCGGGCGGCGTGTCGTGCGCGCCCTGATTCTCACCCCCACCCGCGAGCTGGCCGCCCAGGTGGCCGAGAGCGTGCAGACCTACGGCCGGCACGTGCCACTGAAGTCGGCGGTGATCTTCGGCGGGGTGAGCATCAACCCCCAGATCGCGGCCCTGCGCCGCGGCGTCGACATCCTGGTGGCCACGCCCGGACGGCTGCTGGACCACGTGAGCCAGCGCACCCTGGACCTCTCCCAGGTGGAGATCCTGGTGCTGGATGAGGCGGACCGCATGCTCGACATGGGCTTCATCCGCGATATCCGCAAAATCCTCGCCCTGCTGCCGAAGAAGCGGCAGAACCTGCTCTTCTCGGCCACCTACTCCGAGGAGATCCGCACCCTCGCCGACGACCTGCTGGACAACCCGGCGCTCATCGAGGTGGCCCGGCGCAACACCACCGCCGAGCGGGTCTCGCAGCGGGTGCACCCGGTGGACGCGAAGCGCAAGCGCGAGCTGCTCTCCTTCCTCATCGGCTCGCACAACTGGCGCCAGGTGCTGGTGTTCACCCGCACCAAGCACGGCGCCAACCGCCTGGCCGAGCAGCTGGGGCGCGACGGCATCACCGCCGCGGCGATCCACGGCAACAAGAGCCAGGGGGCGCGCACCAAGGCGCTGGCGGACTTCAAGCGCAACGCGGTGCGGGTGCTGGTGGCGACCGATATCGCCGCCCGCGGCCTGGATATCGACCAGCTGCCCCATGTGGTGAACTTCGAGCTGCCCAACGTGCCCGAGGACTACGTGCACCGGATCGGCCGCACCGGCCGTGCCGGCAACGAGGGCGAGGCGATATCCCTGGTGTGCGTGGACGAGCACGCCTACCTGCGCGATATCGAGCGGCTGCTGAAGCGCGAGATCCCGAAGGAGATCATCGAGGGCTTCAAGCCCGATCCCAGCATCAAGGCGGAGCCCATCGTACAGGGCCGTAACGGCCGCGGCGGCCGGCCGGCCGGTGGCGGACGCAATGGTGGCGGCAACGGCAACGGCAATGGCCGTGGTCGCGCGCCGCGCCAGGAGGCGGGCGCGGGTCGTGGCCGGCGCGGTGACGGCCGCTCCCAGGAGGGTGCGCGGGCGGCCCGTTCCGGCGCCGCCGGCGAGAACGGCCAGCGCCAGGGCGGCAACCGTTCCGGCAATGGCGGCGGCAACGGCGCGGGCAAGCCCCGCAGCGGCCGTCCGGCGGCCGAGCGCTTCAACGCCCGCCCGCGGCGCGAGGTGCCTGCCCTGCTGGGCGGCGGCCGCGACTGAGGCCGTCGGCTTTGCCCGCATGAGAGGCCGGGGGGCGACCCCCCGGCCTTTTTTCTAGGCTCGTCCGCAGAATCCGTGGGAGGATGTTTCGCTCATGACGAGCGCCAAGTGCATGATGCGCATGGACAATAGTGGCGGCGAGGCACATTTCTCGGTTTGTGTTATTCCGGGAGGAAATCCTTTTGGCTCTCACCAAGACGCCGAGGGAAGTCGAGTACCGAGGTTTCAAATTCGGCGAGGCGCTCATCCAGCAGGGAATCGCTCGGATCGTTAATCGGCTGGAAGAGAATTATTGACTCCTTGGCGTTCTTGGCGTCTTGGCGAGAGAAAAGTTCTTCTCTCTGCGCCCGCGAATTCTGCTGACGAGCCGTTTTTAATCAGCCCTGCTGCCGGATCCGCAGCGTGCCGTCGCGCTGGATCAGTTCCAGCCCGCGCAGGAAGCTCATGCCCAGCAGCGCCTCCTCGCCGGTCATGCCCGGGCTGATGTTGGCGCGCACGTCATGGAGCACGATGCCGCCCAGGGCGACGCTGTCCAGGGTGGTGGCGTAGACGGTGGCGGTGCCGTTGGCGGTCTGGGCCCGCAGCGGCGCCCCGCGCGCCAGGCCCAGGCGCGCCGCCAGCGCGCCGGGGACGGTCACGGTGGTGGCGCCGGTGTCCACCAGCAGCGTCACGGGGCGGCCGTTGATGGCCCCGGTCGCCACGTAATGTCCGTGGCGGTTCCGTTCCAGCACCACCTCCTTCGCCCCGCCGTCGGTGCGGGTGGCCAGCGCGCGGTTGGGATTACGCTGGTAGTCCAGGAGCGCGGAGAAGCCCCAGGTGAGCAGGCCGAGAATCAGTATCCAGGCCAGTATGACGTTGCCGGTGCCGATGCGGTTCATGCCGGCCAGTGTAACGTGTCCGGGGTATGCGGCGGAGGTGTCAGTGCGCCCAGGGCGCGGCGAATGCAGTTATCGCCAGGAGGCCGGGCGCTGGGCTAATCTCCCGGTGAGACTGCAGGAGTTCAGGGAGACGCGGGATGAGCAGCAGAGTGGCGGTGTGGGTCCTCACGGCCGTGGCCGGGGTGTCGTTCCTGGCGATGGTCAAGATCATGGCGGACATGAGCGATCACATGGAACGCATGACCGGGCAGGTGGCCGAGTTGAGCGCCGACGTGAAGGGGATGCGGGCGAGCGTCGACCACATGGCGGAGGCGGTCCTGCAGGGCAGCCGGCAGATGCAGCAGGTCAACCCGATGCAGATGCTGCCGGGCATGGCGCCCGGCCAGCCGCAGCGCTGAGAGAGAAATGAGGCGCCTCGGAAAAATTCGTGGGTGCAGGAACGACAACCGACTCTCGCCAAGACGCCAAGTGCGCCAAGGGAACAATCGCTCGCAGATATTGCCCCGCAACCATCAATCGTCCATGGATATCTTCCACTGGACGTTCTTTGCGGGAAATTACCACCCGCAAATCCTGCGGAGGAGCCAGAAATGAAAAAGCCGCCGGACCCGACCGGGTCCGGCGGCTTTCACCGGCGTTGTCAGGCTGGAATGATCAGGCAGCCTTCTTGGCCTTGGGAGCCACCACCGACTGCAGGCTCTCCTGGGTCAGCTTCTGGACCTCGGCGCCCACTTCGGCGTTCAGGTCGGCCACGGCCTTGGCGTCGGCCATCACCTTCTCGCCGACGCTCTTGGCGACCTCGGCCTGCAGGCTGACGAAGGACTTCAGGCTTTCGGCGTCCTTCACTTCCAGCACGGACTTCAGCTGCTTCATGCCCAGCTCGAAGTAACCCTGGGTCAGGGCCATCTGCAGGGCGAACAGCTTCTCGGTGCTGGCGATGGTCAGATCGGCCAGTTTGCGGGAAGGAGCGAACATCTTTTCGGCGTTGACGGTCCAGCTGTTGAACAGGTCCTGGTACATGGGGGCAATCCTCTGGCAGTTGGGGGGAGAGCAAATCAGCTCAACTGGAAATCAGCTTAGCAAAGACTTTGTTGCGGCGCAACAAGTCTATTGTTTCCGGTATGTTAAAAAGTTGTCTTTCCTGTGCCGGGGTGGTGTTGCCGATGGGGCGACGGCGGACCTTGGCAAGACGGGCGGGAGATGGTTATCCTTGCGCGGTGCCCCATCCCCATGGCTGGTGCCGGCGGCCGGGAAAATATAATTATCTTTAATTACAATGACCTGCGTCATTGTAATGGTTTATCGGTTTTCCGTAATCTACCCCCTCGCGATTCATACAGGGGTAATCGATGAGAAAACCATCCCACCGCCGCTTTGCGCGGGTCGGCCTCATGCTGGGTTCGCTGGTCGCCGCCCACGCCGTCGTGGCCGAGGAGCAGGCCGTGCCTGCCATGGCGGCGTTCCCTGCCGTCGAAAGCGGTCTGGCGTGGCAGATGCCGGCTACGCTGCCGGCCGCCGAGCTGCTCGCCCAGGTCCGGTCGTTGCGCAGTGGCCTGCGCGAAGAGAGTGACGCGCTGGCTACCCGGGTCGAGGAGAGTCGGTTCGGGGCGAAGGATGCGCTGATAGCGGCCATCATGCCCGGCGGCCTGCTCTATGCCGCCTTCCGCAAGCACAGCGCCGATCAGGCGCGGAAGGAACTCGAGTCCGTGAGCGTCGAGCTCGAGGAGCTGAATCACGACCTGCTGGCGCTGCAGGTCACCACCGGCGAGGTGCTGGTGGCCGGTCTGCGCTGATCCCCTATCGGCCTTCGCGCCGGTTCCCCTCTTCCCCCCCCCTCGTTGAGACCGGTTCCCGGCACAGCGGATGTGCCGGGTCTGCTGGCGTTGCCGGATCCATGGCCGCCACTGTCCGCCTGCCTGGCCGGAGCGGCACGCCGGAGCTGATCGTCGGGGAGCTTTGATGCCGGAGGGGGATGGCGCGCCCGAGAGGATTCGAACCTCTGACCTCTGCCTCCGGAGGGCAGCGCTCTATCCAGCTGAGCTACGGGCGCAAGCGTAAAGGTGGCATAGGATACCCTGTCGCGGCGGCGGCGTCCACGGGTGGCGGCATGGTCCGGGAAGACCTTTAAAAAGTTGTGTCTATTTAGGTATTTGCAGGCCCTTGGGTTCCTCCGTTGATAATTATCAGTATAATCTGATGTTCCCATGACCCTGGCGGAGGGGCCCGGTTGCAGCGCCAGTGGTATCGACAGGACAGCTGACTGGAAAATAAAGAGGATTCGATTGTGAGCAAGTCGAACAGTACGTATTTCGGGACTTCCGTGGCGGTACTGGTGGCCGTCGTAGTGCTGGTGGGGGCGGTCTACAAGGTTTTCGTCGGCGCGCCGCCGCAGGCGCCCATGGACGATCAGGCCGTTGCCGAGCGGCTGAAGCCCATGGGCGAGGTGACGGTGGCCACCGCCCCCGCGCCGGCCGCCGAGGCGCCGGCCGCCGAGGCTGCCACTGCGGCCGAGGCCGCACCCGCCGCCACCGAGACCGCGGCAGCCGCGCCCGCTGCCGCCTCCGGCGCTGCGGCCGGCGAGGCCATCTACAACAAGGCCTGCATCGCCTGCCACGCCGCCGGCGTGGCCGGGGCGCCCAAGCTGGGCGACGCCGCGGCCTGGGAGCCGCGCATCGCCAAGGGCATCGACGCCCTGCTGGAGACGGCCATCAACGGCCTGAACGCCATGCCGCCCCGCGGCACCTGCATGGACTGCTCCGACGATGACCTGCGCAACGCCATCGAGTTCATGACCTCGAAGGCACAGTAAGCCCCCGACCTTCCGCTGCAGCGAAAAGGGCCTCTCCGGAGGCCCTTTTCTTTTATGCGCTGGCAACTCCCGGCCCAGGTGTCGTTTCCCCGCCCGCCCCGGCGTCACGTGCATTTCTGGCCTAGGCTTTTACCAGGTGGCGCGCAACGCAGCGGGAGGGTCAGTTATGGTGCAAGAACGCCGGCATGACATGGGCATCGGTGGGGAGTGCGTATGTCCGAAGTGCGACGTGGTGATCCCGCACCGGCGCGGCGTACCGTGCCAGGAGGAGCGTTGCCCGGAGTGCGGGGCGAAGATGCTGCGGGTTGGCTCCGAGCACCATCGGCTGCTGCTGGAGAAGCGGGCGCAAATGGCCGCGAAGCAAGCGGGCCGGCCCAAGCCCTGACAAGGACCCGGCCAGTGCCGCGCAGGGTGTCCTGATGCTGGATCAGCCTTTCTTGCCCGCGCTTGTGAGCAGCGGCGCCGCGGCGGTGGTGACCTCCGCCGGGATCTACACGATTCGCCATTTCGAGGCCTGGGGTCGCCGCAATACCGTCTATTTCATGTGCTTCGCCGCGGGCGTTCTGATCGCGGCCGCGTTCCTGCACCTCATTCCCAGGTCCATCTCGATGAATGTGCGGGCACCCGCCTATCTGCTGGCGGGATTCATCGGTCTCCACCTCTTCAACCGTTTCATCACCGCCTTCGTTTGCGAGCGGGATCCCGATCGGGCGGAATACGGCATCGGGCTGGTGCCCATGCTCGGAATCGGCTTCCACTCCTTCGTGGACGGCATCGTCTACTCAATTGCCTTCACGGTGAGCATGTTCACCGGATTGGTGGCCTCGGCCGGCATGGTGCTGCATGAATTCCCGGAGGGGATCATCACCTATCTCCTGTTGCTCCGTGGCGGCTTCAGCGAACGGGCGGCCTGGGTGTCGGCGTTCTTCGCGGCGGCGGTCACGACGCCGCTGGGAATGGTGATCTCCTATCCGCTGGTGAGCGTCATCGATCAGGAACTGCTGGGGGCGCTGCTGGCCCTTTCCGCCGGCGCGCTGGTGTATGTGGGCGCCACCCATCTCCTGCCCCGGGCGGAGCAGGAGCAACGCCGCTACAGCCTGGTGGCGCTGGCAGGTGGGATCCTCGTGGCGGTGGCGATTGTTTTTGCGGAGGCCGGCTGATGAGCTCTGGCAATCCCGATACTGAACCGGGCGGGGGCAATCGCATCGCCTTCGGGCCGGTACCGTCAAGAAGACTCGGGCGCAGCCTGGGCATCAACAACATTCCGCCCAAGCACTGTTCCTACTCGTGCGTCTACTGCCAGGTCGGTCCAACGGCCAGCCCGGAGATCGAGCCGCGGGCGTTTTACGCTCCCGAGCGCATTCGGGAGGCGGTGGAGCGGCAGGTGGAGGCCGTTCGGGCGAGGGGTGAACGGATCGACTACCTGACCTTCGTCCCGGACGGCGAACCCACCCTCGATGCGAACCTCGCCGAGGCCATCGGGGCGCTGCGCCCGCTGGAGATCCCCATCGCCGTCATTTCCAACGCCTCGCTCGCCTGGAGGAATGAGGTCAGGGTGGCCCTGAGGCGGGCGGACTGGGTTTCCCTCAAGGTGGATACCGTGGATGAGCGGTGCTGGAGACGCATCAACCGGGCCCATCCCGACCTGCGCCTGGATCGCATTCTGGCGGGAATCGAGACCCTGGGCGGGGAATTTGCCGGTGAGCTGGTCACGGAAACGATGCTGGTGGCGGGTCTCAACGACGATGACGCCTCGGTGGAGGCGGTGGCCGGTTTCCTGGAGCGGCTCTCCCCCGCCATCGCCTACGTGGCGGTGCCCATCCGCCCGGGAGCGGTGTCCGGTGTGGTTCCGCCCTCAGAGCAGCGAATAACCGAGGCTTACCAGCTACTCAGCGGGCGACTTCCCCGGGTGGAGTACCTGATCGGCTACGAGGGCAATGCCTTCGCCAGCACCGGGGACGTGGTGGAGGATCTGCTGAGCATCACGGCGGTCCACCCCATGCGCGAGGAGGCGGTCCGTGCGCTGCTCTCCCGGGCCGGCGCCGACTGGACGGTGGTCGAGGCGTTGATCCGGCGCGGTCTTCTCAAGGAGACCCGCTACGGGGAGCGGCGCTTCTATGTCAGGCGCATGGCGCCGCGCTGAGGGATGGCCGACCCGCGGTCCGGTTTCACCCCAGCAGGCTCTTGAGGTTGGCCAGGTGGGCCCGGCCGGTGGTCTGGCGCTCCTCCGGGCTGCGGGCCTCGCCGCGGCCCTCCCAGGCGACATCATCGGCGGGCAGCTCCTCAAGGAAGCGGCTGGGGACGCACTCCACCCACGCGCCGTACTGCTTGCGGCGGCGGCAGTAGGTGAGGGTGAGGGTGCGCATGGCGCGGGTGATGCCCACGTAGGCCAGGCGCCGCTCCTCCTCCACGTTGTCCTCCTCGAGGCTGCTGCGGTGGGGCAGTATCTCCTCCTCCACCCCCACCATGAACACATGGTGAAACTCCAGCCCCTTGGCGGCATGCAGGGTCATCATCCGCACCTGGTCCCCGGCGTCATCCCCGTCGTCCCGATCCAGCAGGTCCATCAGGGTGATGTGGGCCACGATGCCGGCGAGGTTCTTGCCGCGGTCCTCGTGGCGGGCCAAATTCTCCACCCAGTCCACCAGTTCGCGCACGTTCCCCCAGCGCCGCTCGGCGGTCTTGGGATCCTTGCAGGTTTCGTAGAGCCAGCCCTCGTAGTCGATGTCCCGCAGCAGCTGGCGGGTCACCTCCACCGGGTCGTCGCCCTCGGCACGCCGGCGCAGCCCCTCGAGCCAGTGGCTGAAGCGCTGCAGGCGCTCCAGGGCCCGCTCCGGGAGGTGCTGGGCCAGACCCAGCTCGCCGGCGGCGGCGAGCAGGCCCGCCTGGCGCCGGCGGGCGTACTCGCCCAGCTTCTCCAGGGTGCCGGGCCCGATCTCCCGGCGTGGGGTGTTCACCACCCGCAGGAAGGCGGCATCGTCCTCGGGGTTGGCCAGCAGGCGCAGGTAGGCGATGACGTCCTTCACTTCGGTGCGGGCGAAGAAGGAGGTGTCGCCGCTCAGGTGGTAGGGGACGTTGTGGGCGCGCAGCACCCGCTCGAACAGCCGTGCCTGGTGGTTGCCGCGGTAGAGGATGGCGTAGTCCCCGTAGCGGGTGCGGTGCTGGAAGCGGTGGCTGATGATCTCGGTCACCACCCGCTCGGCCTCCTGCTCCTCGTTGGCCACCTGCAGGATGCGCAGGGGATCCCCGGGGCCGTACTCGCTCCACAGCGCCTTGTCGAAGACGTGGGGATTGTTGGCGATGACGCGATTGGCCGAGCGCAGGATGCGGCCGCTGGAGCGGTAGTTCTGCTCCAGCTTGATGACCGTCAGGCGCGGGTAGTCCTCCGCCAGGCGGGCCAGGTTGTCGGGACGCGCGCCGCGCCAGCCGTAGATGGACTGGTCGTCGTCGCCCACCACGGTGAACGCGCCCTGCACCCCGGTCAGCTGCCGCACCAGCTCATACTGGGCGGTGTTGGTGTCCTGGTATTCGTCCACCAGCAGGTAGCGGATACGGTTCTGCCACCACTCCAGCACCTCGGGGTGATCCCGGAACAGCCGCACCGGGAGGATGATGAGATCATCGAAATCGAGCGCGTTGTAGGCGCGCAGCTGCCGTTCGTAGGCCGTGTAGAGACGTGCACAGGCCCCCTCGAGCCCGTCGGCGGCGCGGGCGAGCGCCGCGCCCGGGTCCAGCAGGTCGTTCTTCCAGCGCGAGATGCGGTGCAGGTGCGACTCGGCCAGGGCCGGGTCGGCCCCGCTGTCCTGGCGCAGGAGTTCGCGCACCAGCCCGGCGGTGTCCTGGGCGTCGAGAATGGTGAACCCGGCGCGCAGCCCCAGGCGCTTGTGCTCGCGGCGCAGGATGTTGAGGCCCAGGGTGTGGAAGGTGGAAACGGTGAGGTCACGCACCTCGTTCTGCCCCAGCAGCCCGCCCACGCGCGCCTTCATCTCCCGCGCGGCCTTGTTGGTGAAGGTCACCGCGGCGATGTTCCGCGGCGCCAGGCCGCACTCCCGGATCAACCAGCCGATCTTCTCGGTGATGACGCGGGTCTTGCCGCTGCCGGCACCGGCCAGCACCAGCAGCGGGCTGTCGAGGTGGCGGACCGCGGCCTGTTGGCGCGGGTTGAGTGAAGGCATCCGGGATCAGGCGAGGGGCACGGGGTGGCGATTATCCGCTATCGCCCGTGGTGCGACAACCAACCGCATCACGACCGGATCACAGCGAGGCCTCCAGGGCCTGCTTCACCCGCGTGAATTCGGCGGCGGCTCGCCGGAACAGCTCGGCGGCGCCTTCGGTGGTGCCGGAGCGGCCCAGCGCCTCCAGCTCCTTGGCCAGGGCGGACAGGGGCATGGCACCGAGGTTGGCGCTGCTCGATTTCATGGTGTGGGCGGCGGCGCGCAGTGCATCGGCGTTGCTCTGCCCGATGGCGTCGCGGATGGCGACCAGGCGCGTGGGCGTATCCCTGAGATAGGTCTGGATCAGTTCGGCGAAGGCATCTTCCATGATCTCCCGCAGTTCAACCAGGACGGCCTTGTCGACGGCTGGAGTGCGGGATGAGGGGGCTTCGGTCTGGGTCATCGTTTCAACACCTGGTCCGGTGGGGGGCGCGGGCGCGGTCAGCCACTTGCGCAGGGTATCGGCGAGCTGGCTGCGTTTGACCGGCTTGGACAGGTAGTCGTCCATGCCGGCCTCCAGGCAGCGTTCCCGATCCCCCTCCATGGCATTGGCGGTCATGGCGATGATGGGGATGCGGGGCAGTCCCTGCAGCTGCTCCTGCCGGCGGATGCCGGCGGTCGCCTCGAAGCCGTCCATCTCCGGCATCTGGCAGTCCATGAGCACTGCATCGTAGTGGCTTCCGAACGCCGCGTGCAAGCCCTGGCGTCCGTTGTCGGCCATGTCCACCATCAGCCCGAGCTTGGTCAGCATGGCGCGCGCCAGTTTCTGGTTGGTGGCATCGTCCTCCACGAGAAGGATGCGGCCGGACAGGGTCTCCGTGGCCGGCGCCGGTTCCGGTGATTCCGCAGGGGGAGTGTCGGCGGCGGGTGCGGCGATCCCGGCCTCGGTCAGCAGGTCCAGGTCCGGGAGCTCCAGCGGGGAGCGCCTGGGGGGGCGGGCCGGCGCGGGTGCGGCCGCCCCCCCAGGCGCCACATCCGTCCCGGAGACGGCGCCGGCAGGGGTGGTCCGCTGCAGCCACTGGTGCAGCATCCGGCGCAGCTCCATCTGTTTAACCGGCTTGGCCAGGTAGTCGTCCATCCCGGCGGCGATGCAGCGCTGGCGATCCCCTTCCATGGCATTGGCGGTCATGGCGATGACGGGTTGGCGGGCGCGTCCCTCCTTCTTCTCCCGGCGGCGGATGGCGGCGGTGGCCTCGAACCCGTCCATCTCCGGCATCTGGCAGTCCATGAGGACCACGTCGAAACGGCCGGACTCCAGGGCGCGGACGCCTTCCCGGCCGTTGTCCGCCACCTCCACACTCAGCCCCAGGCGCTGGAGCATGGTCCGGGCCACACTCTGGTTCACGGGGTTGTCCTCCACTAGCAGAATGTGGCCGCTGAGACGGGCGGGGGGCTCCGCGTCATCGGCCTCCGGCGCCGCCGGGTAGGGTTCCTCGGTAGAGCGCTGCGGCGTTTCCAGCGGCACCATGCCGCCGGTGTAGTAGGTGTCGCGGTTGACGGGTTCGCGGGTGAGTGTGGCGAGCAGATGGAACAGCTCGGCGGAACGCAGCGGCTGGGCCAGTACGCCCTCGAAGCCGGAGTCCAGCTCCATGTCGGTGTCACCGGTGGAGCCGAGCAGGAGCAGCACCACCGGTGAGAAAGTGCGGTTGTCCTTGATCTGGCGGGACAGGCGCAGGGGGTCGGTGCCGCGCAGCTTCGAGTCGATGATGGCTGCGTCGAACAGCCAGGACAGGCCGATGCGCGCCGAGTAGTTGAGCTTGTCGATGGCCTCCAGCGCGTTCTCGGCGCTGTCGAAGGAGGCGCCCCAGCGCCGCAGCAGGTTCTCGATCGACTCCCGGGTTTCGGGGTTGTCGATGACCAGCAGTACGCGGGTGCCGCGCAGATCCACCCGTACCCGTCCGCTGCTGGTCACCGGCTTGCCCAGCCGGATGGTGAACCAGAAGGTGCTGCCCACCCCCTCCTGGCTGTTCAGCCCAATCTGCCCGCCCATGAGCTCCACCAGCCGCTTGGCGATGGACAGCCCCAGTCCGGTGCCGCCGAACTTGCGGGCCATGGACTGGTCCCCCTGGGTGAAGGGCCGGAACAGCTGGGCCTGGACCTGGGGCGTCATGCCGATGCCGGAGTCCTCCACCTCGAGGCGCAGGATGACATCGGCGCGGGTCTCGCGCAGCACGCTGGCGCGCACTTCGATGAAGCCGCGCTCGGTGAACTTCACCGCGTTGCCCACCAGGTTGAGGAGGATCTGGCGCAGGCGCGTGGGATCGCCGCGCAGCTGGGTGCCGAACCGCTCGGGGACAGACCACTTGACCTTCACTCCCTTTGCCTCGGCGCGCTTGCCCATCAGGGTGCAGACCTCGGAGACGGTGCGGCGCAGGTCGAAGTTGATGTCCTCGAGATCGAGCTGCCCCACCTCGATCTTGGAGAAGTCCAGCACGTCGTTGATGATGGTGAGCAGGGATTCCGCCGAGCTCTGGGCGGTTGAAACCAGGTCGCGCTGCTCCTCCCCCAGTGGCATGTCCGCGAGCAGCTCCAGGGTGCCGAGCACCCCGTTCATGGGGGTGCGGATCTCGTGGCTCATGGTGGCCAGGAACTCGCCCTTGGCACGGCTGGCCTGCTCGGCTTCCTCCTTGGCCTGCTTCAGCGCCGTCTCGATCTTGCGCCGCTCGCTGATCTCCGCCTTCAGCCCCTCGTTGAGCTGCTCGCTCGCATCCTTCGCCGAGCGGAGGTAATCCACCAGGTGGATGTTCTCGAATCCCAGCTGCAGGGATCGGGTCATGGACTGGTTGATGCGCCAGGCCACGCTCAGCATGAATACCATGTAGACCACGAACATGAGACCCATGGCGCGCTGGATGTCGGTCTCCTGGGTGATGAACTGCAGCATCGCCGGGGCCAGGCACAGCACCGTGAAGGCGGCCAGGGTGCGCAGCGACAGCGCCAGCACGGGCACGGCGCCGGCCACCAGGCCGGCGAGGATCAGGGCCAGGAAGGCCTGGTGGGGTATGGACTCCGGCGGGAACAGCAGCACGCCCGCAACGCCCCAGGCGAGGCCCGAGAAGAGGGTGCCGACCGAGAAGCGCTGCATCCAGCGTGCGGCCTCGCCGGGGCCGGGCCGGATGCGCCGATAGGCCACCAGGGTGGCGTAGCGTGCCGCGATGATGAACACCACTGCGAGCAGCCAGCCCGTGACCCGGGTGTAGTCGAGCCGCTCCACGAGCAGGAAGGCGAGGACGGCGGCGGCCACCAGGGTGGCGAGGAAACCCTTGGCCGCCTGGTCGTAGAGCATGCCGACCCGTGCGGCGAGCAGCTCGGCGGCGTGATCCTCCATCGGCCGGGACTCGGCCGTGATGGCGGGCAGGATGGTGCCGTCGTGAGTTAGTTCCGGGGTGCTCATGTAGCCTTTTCGGGTCTCCATCCGGGCCGTGTGCCGCGGCCCTGCCATATTCCCGAACTGTTGTTATGGTTATCGGGGCTCAATTCATCCGCACTGGGGCGGGAGTGTCAAGCCGGTGCAACGGGTATCCGGCTGTCGAGTCTACTCCGAATTGTGAGCCGGTTCTCGCTCCCCGGCATCCGGCAGCCAGCGCAGCACCGCTTCGCGCAGCACGGCCAGCTTCACCGGCTTGCTGAGGAAATCGTCCATGCCCACTTCGAGGCAGCGATCGCGATCGCCCGCCAGGGCGGCGGCGGTCATGGCGATGACGGGGGTGCGCGGCAGCCCCCGCTCCCGCTCCAGGCGGCGGATGGCGGTGGTGGCCTCGAAGCCGTCCATTTCCGGCATCTGGCAGTCCATCAGGATGACATCGAACCGATCCGACTCCACCCTCTCCATGGCGACCCGTCCATTGGCGGCCACCTCGGCTTCCAGCCCCAGCTTCCGCAGCATGCTGCGAGCAACCTTCTGGTTCACCGGGTTGTCCTCCACCAGCAGGATGCGGCCGCTGAGGTTCTTCGAGTCCGCTTCGGGGTCCGGCCGGGCCGGCCGGTCGTGGCGCAGCACCGTCAGCAGTGCATCCTGCAGCTGGCCCTGGCGCACGGGCTTCATCAGCCAGGCGTCGATACCGGCCCGTTCGCTGTCGCCGGGGGTGACGGAGCTGAGCATCACCAGGGTGGTGCGGGCCAGGCGGGCGTCGGTGCGGATGCGGTGGGCCAGCTCCAGTCCGTCCATGCCGGGCATCTGCAGATCCAGCAGGGCCACCGGCAGGGCTTTCCCCGCCTCGGCGGCGGCCCCGAGTTTTTCCAGGGCCGTCCTGCCGTCCCCGCACTCGACGGCCTGCAGGCCCATGTGGCGCAGGTAGTCGCGCAGGATGAGCCGGTTGGTGGCGTTGTCGTCGACCACCAGTACTTTCAGACCGGCGAGCTCGGCGAGCCGCGGCCGGCCCGCAGCGGCCACCCGTCCCAGGGATACGCTGAACCAGAAGGTGCTGCCCAGGCCGGGGCGGCTCTCCACTCCGATCTCACCGCCCATCAGCTCCACCAGCTGCCTGGAGATGGCCAGGCCCAGCCCGGTGCCGCCATAGCGCCGGGTATCGGTGGAGTCGGCCTGGTAGAAGACCTGGAACAGGCGCTGGCGGGTGGCCGTGTCGATGCCGATGCCGGTGTCGCGGATGGTGAAGCGGAGCCGGACCTCGTCCTCCGTGCCGGGTTCCATCTCCGCGCGCACCACCACCTCGCCGGCCTCGGTGAACTTCACCGCGTTGCCCACCAGGTTGGTGAGCACCTGGCGCAGGCGGAAGGGATCCCCGCGCACCACGGCCGGCAGCGAGTCGGGGATGTGGCAGGCCACCTCCAGCCCGCTGGCGGCCTCGCTGCGCGCCAGCAGTGCGGTCACCTCCTCCACCAGCAGCGCCGGGTCGAATTCCAGCTGCGCCAGCTCGATGCGCCCGGCCTCGATCTTGGTGAAGTCGAGGATGTCGTTGATGAGGTTCAGCAGGCTGTCGGCGGAGCTGCGCGCCGTATCCACGTATTCGTGCTGCTCCTCGGTGAGGGCGGTGTTGCGGATCAGCTCCAGCATGCCCAGCACCCCGTGCATGGGGGTGCGGATCTCGTGGCTCATGCTGGCGAGGAATTCACTTTTCACCCGCGCCGCTCCCTCGGCGTTGCGGCGCGCCTCGGTCAGGGCCCGGTGCACACGGTCGGAGCTGATGGCCAGGCCGATCTGCTCGCCGACCTGACGCAGGGTCTCCAGGTGGGGCGCACCGGGCTCGGTATGCGGGGGGGTGAGGAGGAGCAGGGTGCCGAGCTGATCCCCGCCATGTGCTAGCGCCACCAGGCAGTGCCCGTGTGAAAGGCCGGGGGCCGGGCAGTGGCTGGCGAAGTCGGAATCACCGCACGGGGCGGCGATCCGGACGGCCGGTTCCGGAGTGGGCGCACCGTAGGTGAGCGCCTCCAGGGGCAGCCGGGGCGGCGGTTCGAGCCCGGGATTGTCGGGCAGCTCGCTGTGGACCAGGTAACGCAGGAGATGATCGCCGCCCTCCGGCTGGATATAGACGGCGCCCTGGTGGCGGACATCGAGGCCATTGAGATGGAGCAGGCACTCCAGGACCCGGCGCAGGCGGTCGCGCAGCGGCCCGCTTTCCTGCAGGTGGCGGGCGATGCGGGCGCGGGTCTCGGCCGATTCGCGCAGCAGGGCGTCGCGCTGTTCCGCCTCCACCTCGGTGGTGATGTCGCGGTGGATGGCCACATAGCCGATGGGCGCGTCGCCCGGGTCGCGGATGGGTGTGACCGTCACCGCCGCCCAGTAGTATTCCGGTTCCGGCGGGTCGGCATCGTCCCGCGGCCGGCGGCGGTTCAGGATGCGGCCGCTCCAGTTCTCCCCGTGGGTGATCCGGTGCCAGAGCCCGGTGTAGATCTCCGCCGGATTGCGGTCGCTCTTGAGGATGCTCGGCAGCCGGCCCACCGCCTCCTCCCGGGGCCAACCGGTAATGCGGGTAAAGGCGGGGTTGACGTAGATGATGCGGGCCTGGGCATCGGTCACCATCACCGCGTCGGCGCTCGACTCGAGCGCTTGCACCAGGCGCCGCCGTTCGGCCTCGCGGGCGCGGCGGGCGCTGATGTCCCGCACCGTGCCCACGAACAGCGGCGCGGCGGCGCTCTTCACCTCGGCGACGGTCATCTCCAGGGGAAAGACGCTGCCGTCGGCGCGCTGTCCGCTGACTTCGCGCACTTCGCCGAGCGGCTGTCTCCGGCTGTTCGGCAGGGGACTGGTGGGGAGGTCGTCGTGGGCCTGGCGGTAGGCTTCGGGTATCAGCAGCGCCATGTTGCGCCCCACCAGCGTGCCGGGCGTGTAGCCGAACATCTTCGCCGCCCGGGAGTTGATGCCCTGGATGGCGCCCTGGCCGTCGATGGTGATGACGCCGTCGGCCAGGCTCTCCAGGAGCACCCGCAGATAGTGTTCGTTCGCGGCCAGTTCGAGGCTGCGCCGGCGCAGCTCCCGCTCGGCATGCAGCCGCTGGCGTCCGCCCAGGAAGCCGGTGATGGCGAGTGCCGGGGGCGCCAGATCCAGCACCCAGAGCCAGAGGCTCTGGGTGTGAACCGCGGCGACGCTGGCGGCGGAGAAGTCGAGGCCGGAGGCGAGAATGTCCACGCTCCAGGCCACGGCGGTAAAGACCAGGCCCACGAGACCCCCGGCCAGTGCGCCGAACAGCGGGGTGAGGCGGGTTCCCAGGGAGATTTGCGCGGGGATGCCGGGGGAGGGTCGGAGAGGGGTCAGATGCTGGGGCACGGTTCAGCTCCCGGTACCGAGGCGGCCGCCATCGTAGTGCCCGCGGGTCACCGCCGTGCGCCTGTCGTGGCGCGCGAAGCAGCTGCCGATAGGGCCGGCGCCGCCGGGGACGATCAGGGTCTGCATGGACAATCCTTTCTCTCCGCAAATCCACCACAGCATACCGGTTCCGGGCTCCGACTGTGAGCGTGCGCGGCCGTCGGCCGCGCGGGAAGGGGTTGTGCTGCAAGGTGCTTCAGCGGTTCCTGTCCATCTGCCGGTAGCCGATGGCCTCGGTAAGGTGGGTGACCGAGAGGATCTCCGCGCCGTCCAGGTCGGCTATGGTGCGGGCGAGCTTGAGTACGCGGCGGTGGGCTCGGGCCGAGAGTCCGAGCCGTGCCGTGGCCTGGGCCAGCAGGGCGCGGCCGGCCGCGTCGGGGCGGCAATGGCGGTCGACGGCGCGCTCGTCGAGGGTGGCATTGGGGCGGTCCGAGCGGGCCCGCTGGCGTTCGCGCGCGGCGCAGACCCGTTCGCGCACCGCCGCGCTGGTCTCGGCGCGTGGGTCGGCCGCGATCAACGCCTCCGCCGGCAGTGGTGGCACCTCCACGTGCATGTCAATGCGATCGAGCAGCGGACCGGAGAGGCGGGCACGGTAGCGGAGTACCTGCTCGGCGCTGCAGCGGCAGCGACCCGAGGGATCGCCCAGGTAGCCGCAGGGGCAGGGGTTCATGGCCGCCACCAGCTGGAACCGGGCCGGGAACTCCGCCTGGCGGGCGGCCCGGGAGATGGTGATGCGGCCGGATTCCAGCGGTTCGCGCAGCACCTCCAGCACCCGGCGATCGAATTCCGGCAGCTCGTCCAGGAACAGCACGCCGTGGTGGGCCAGGGAGATCTCCCCGGGGCGGGGGGTGGTGCCGCCCCCCACCAGCGCCACGCCCGAGGCCGTGTGGTGGGGGGCGCGGAACGGGCGCACGCCCCAGCGCCCGGGCTGGAAGGGCAGGCCGCTGATGGAGGCCACCGCCGCCGCCTCCAGCGCCTCCCCGGCGGACATGGGCGGGAGCAGCCCCGGCAGGCGGCTGGCGAGCATGGTCTTGCCGGTGCCCGGGGGACCGATGAACAGCAGGCTGTGGCTGCCAGCGGCGGCGATCTCCAGCGCCCGGCGGGCGCGGTGCTGGCCGCGCACCTCGGCCAGGTCGAGGCCGTCGGCCGGGTCGGCGGGGCGGGGCCGGTAGTGGTGGGGGGTGATCCGCTCCCGGCCCAGGAGGTGGGCGCAGACGGCCAGCAGGTGCCCGGCGGGCAGGATCTCGGCGGTGCCGGCCAGGGCCGCCTCGTCGGCGTTCTCACGCGGCACCACCAGGCGGTGGCCGTCCCGGCCCGCGGCCAGGGCCGCCGGCAGCAGGGCGGGCACGCCGCGCATGGCTGCGCCCAGGGCCAGCTCACCGAGGAACTCCACGTCCGTCAGCGCCGCGTGGGGCAACTGGCCGGAAGCGGCGAGGATCCCCACGGCGATGGGCAGGTCGAAGCGGCCGCCCTCCTTGGGGAGATCGGCGGGGGCGAGGTTGATGGTGATGCGCCGCGGAGGGAACCGGAAGCCGGCGTTCTGCAGCGCCGCGCGGACCCGGTCCTTGCTCTCGCGCACCGCCGCCTCCGGCAGTCCGACGATGGACAGGCCCGGCAGGCCGTTGGCCAGGTGCACCTCCACGCTCACCAGCGGGGCGTGCAGGCCCGCGGCGGCGCGGCTCAGCACCACCGCCAGCCCGGGCTTGCCGCCGCCGCGGGCGGCGGACGGGTCGTCGGCCGCGTGCGGGCCGGGCGGAATGTCAGGATCCTGTGGCATGGACTTCCCTGTCCGTCAGGCGACGGCGATCCTGCCGTCGCGGGGCCGTGGCCCGTCAGTGGCCCGGGCTGGCGGCTCCCGGTTCGTCCTGCAGGCGGCGCTCGAGCAGCGCCACCTGCCGTTCCAGCTCCTCCAGCCGGGCCCGGGTGCGGGCCAGCACCTGGGCCTGGACGTCGAACTCCTCGCGGCTGACCAGATCCAGCTTCTCGAAGGTGGAGGCGAGCAGGGCGCGGAAGCTGCGCTCCAGCTCCGAGCGCATCTCCCGCGCTCCGGGTACCGCACCGGCGAGGCGCTGGGAGAGTTCATCGAGTCGTTTCGGATCGAGCACCGGTTGCATTCCTCGGCAGGTTTGAGTGTCCCTGCGGCCGGACGCGCTCCACGGGAGCCCGTCGCGCCTGCATGGGAGACCAGTTTACCGCATCACTCCCGGGGCGCCCTTCAGGGTCCCGGGAGCGGCAGGACATGGCGTGTCGCCCAGTTTACGAGAATCACGCGCCGGTGGACATGGAGTGCTTGCACCACATTGGTGCAAGCGGGGGCGGAATTCAGGACTCCGTCATTTGTGCACAGGTCTAACCCATTGAAAATGCGTGATTCGTTCATCTGGCACGGAAGCTGCTGATATCCAGGCGGATGCCGTGCGGCACTTCGCGGCGCGGTGGGAACGGTGGCGGGGTCGATGGGTCCCGGACGGAGGAGCAGGTCCTATGAAACTGGTAACGGCAATCATCAAGCCCTTCAAGCTGGATGACGTGCGCGAGGCGCTCTCGGAGGTGGGGGTGCAGGGCATCACGGTCACCGAGGTGAAGGGCTTCGGGCGGCAGAAGGGCCACACCGAGCTCTACCGCGGGGCGGAGTACGTGGTGGACTTCCTGCCCAAGGTGAAACTGGAGGCCGCGGTCCCGGACGCCCAGTTGGATGGGGTCATCGAGGCCATCACGGGCGCCGCCCGCACGGGGAAGATCGGCGACGGCAAGATCTTCGTGGCCGCGCTGGAGCAGGGGGTGCGCATCCGCACCGGGGATGTGGGCGATGAGGCTCTGTGAGGCCGGGAGAGGCAATCCGATGAAAACCGCAAACCGATTCCTGGCACTCGCCGCCCTGCTGGCGGGGCCGGGCCTGGCCCTGGCGGCCGACGCGGCGGGTCCCGATTCCGGCGACACCGCCTGGATGCTCACCGCCACGGCCCTGGTGCTGTTCATGACCATTCCCGGGCTGTCGCTGTTCTACGCCGGCATGGTACGCAGCAAGAACGTGCTCTCGGTGCTGATGCAGTGCTTCGCCATCACCGCACTGATGTCGGTGCTGTGGGCGCTGTACGGCTACAGCCTGGCCTTCGACACCACCGGCATGGAGGCGGGGGTGACCAACCTGCGCTCCTTCGTGGGCGGCCTCGACCTGGCGTTCCTGGGCGGGGTGACGGTGGACAGCCTCACCGGCACGGTGCCGGAGACGGTGTTCATGACCTTCCAGATGACCTTCGCCATCATCACTCCGGCGCTCATCGTGGGCGCCTTCGCCGAGCGCATGAAGTTCTCCGCCATGCTCTGGTTCATGGGGCTGTGGTTCACCCTGGTCTACGCGCCTATCGCCCACATGGTCTGGAGTGGGGACGGCGGGTTCATGTGGGACCTGGGGGTGCTCGACTTCGCCGGCGGCACGGTGGTGCACATCAACGCCGGCATGGCGGGGCTGGTGGCGGCCATCATGCTGGGGCGGCGCAAAGGCTGGCCCACCACCGCCATGCCGCCCCACAACCTGGCCCTCACCGTGGTGGGCGCCTCCATGCTGTGGGTCGGCTGGTTCGGCTTCAACGCCGGCAGCGCGGTGGCCGCCAACGGGACCGCCGGCATGGCCATGGCGGTGACCCAGCTGGCCACGGCGGCCGCGGCGCTGGGCTGGATGTTCAGCGAGTGGCTGAGTCACGGCAAGCCGAGCGTGCTGGGCATCGCCTCCGGCGCGGTGGCCGGACTGGTGGCCATCACCCCGGCCTCCGGAACCGCCGGCCCCATGGGGGCGCTCGCCATCGGCGCCGCCGCAGGCGTGGGCTGCTTCTTCGCCGCCACCCGCCTGAAGCGCGCCTTCGGCTACGACGACTCCCTCGATGTCTTCGGGGTGCACGGCGTGGGCGGCATCATCGGCGCGCTGCTCACCGGGGTGTTCGCCGACGCCGCCCTGGGCGGCGCGGGGCTGGCCGAGGGCGTGACCATCGGCGGGCAGGTCTGGGTGCAACTGCTGGGGGTGCTCTTCACCCTGGTCTACACCGGTGTGCTGAGCTTCGTCATCCTCAAGGTGCTGGATCTCACCATCGGCCTGCGGGTCAGCGAGGAGGCGGAGACCCAGGGGCTCGACCTGGCGGCCCACGACGAGCGCGGCTACGTGCTCTGAGAGGCCACCCCCCAACTCCATCGACGGGCGCTTCGGCGCCCGTTTTTTGTCTTCGCGGCAACCGCATCGGCACGTTTTCCGTGCGCCGCCGCCGCCGCGCCGGAGCGGTGCGCACCAGATTGGTGCGCATCCCGGCGGCAAGTTCTTCATGGATGCGTGCCTGTGCCGGTGAATTATATATAAGCAATTGTTTATTCGCTATATTTTGACAATGGCACGTCTTCTGCATAGGACTGGTGGCAAGTCTTTGGATTGGGGTGACGGCCGTCAGGCAGGCCCCGCTGGATTCGACCCAGTGATTCAGGAGAACGCACACATGATAATGAAAACCCTTCCGTTGGCAGTGGGCCTGCTGCTGAGCGCCGGCGCGGCACAGGCGGAGCTGTCGGCCAACATCGGCGTCACCAGCGACTATGTCTGGCGCGGCGTCACCCAGAGCGACAACGGCCCGGCGGTGCAGGGCGGCGTGGACTGGAGCCATGCCAGTGGCTTCTACCTCGGCACCTGGGCCTCCAACGTCAAGTTCGGCGACGACACCGGCCACGAACTCGATCTCTACGGCGGCTATGGCGGCTCGGTGGGCGAGTTCGGCTACGACGTGGGGCTGCTCTACTACACCTATCCCTCCTCCTGGGACGCCAACTTCCTCGAACTGGGCGTCAGCGCCAGCTACCTGATGTTCAGCGCCGGCCTCAACTACACCCTGGCCAGCGAGGTGGATGACGGCGCCTTCACCGAGGGCGACCTCTACTACTACGCCGGCCTGGGTTTCGAGCTACCCCAGGACTTCAGCCTCGGTTTCACCGTCGGCCACTACGACTTCGATTACAGCGGCGCCGATGACTACACCCACTACCAGGTGGATCTGGGCAAGAGCGCCGGTGATTTCGGCGACTTCACCCTGAGCCTCTCCCAGGCCGAGGATGAGGCGGGCAATCCCAACGGTGATGACGTGATCGCCTTCGTCTCCTGGAGCAAGAGCTTCTGAGACGGCCGGACGACAGCGGCATCGGACACATGCAACAGGGGCCCGCGCCAGGCGGGCCCCGGACGGAGGAACAGGACTCATGAAGCTGGTAACGGCAATCATCAAGCCCTTCAAGCTGGATGACGTGCGCGAGGCGCTCTCGGAGGTGGGGGTGCAGGGCATTACGGTCACCGAGGTGAAGGGCTTCGGGCGGCAGAAGGGCCACACCGAGCTCTACCGCGGGGCGGAGTACGTGGTGGATTTCCTGCCCAAGGTGAAGGTGGAGGTGGCGGTCCCCGCCGCGCAGGTGGATCAGGTCATCGAGGCCATCTCGGGCGCCGCCCGCACGGGAAAGATCGGCGACGGCAAGATCTTCGTGGCCGCGCTGGAACAGGTGGTGCGCATCCGCACCGGCGAAACCGGGACGGAGGCGCTGTAACCGGCGCCCCACGCAGCTCCCAGACGTTTGGAGGAAATTACAGTGGAAGCGATTAAAGAACTCAGTTACGCGCTCGACACCTTCTACTTCTTGATGTCCGGCGCCCTGGTCATGTGGATGGCGGCCGGCTTCGCCATGCTCGAGGCGGGCCTGGTGCGGTCGAAGAACACCGCCGAGATCCTGACCAAGAACATCGTGCTGTTCGCCATCGCCAGCATCATGTATCTGCTGGTGGGATACCAGATCATGTACGGTGACGGCATCAGTTCGGTCATTCCCGGGCTGGGCTTCCTCATCGGCGAGGACAACACCGTCGAGGCGGTGCTGGCCGGCGGTGAGGACGCGCCCTACTACTCCACCCTGGCGGACTTCTTCTTCCAGGTGGTGTTCGTGGCCACGGCCATGTCCATCGTCTCCGGCGCGGTGGCCGAGCGCATGAAGCTGTGGGCCTTCCTGCTCTTCGCCGTGGTCATGACCGGCTTCATCTACCCGGTGCAGGGCTACTGGAAGTGGGGCGGCGGGTTCCTCGACGAGCTCGGTTTCCTCGACTTCGCCGGCTCCGGCGTGGTGCACCTGGCGGGTGCGGCCGCGGCCCTGGCGGGCGTGCTCCTGCTCGGCGCGCGCAAGGGCAAGTACGGCCCCAACGGCGAGATCCACGCCATCCCCGGCGCCAACCTGCCGCTGGCGACCCTCGGCACTTTCATCCTCTGGCTGGGCTGGTTCGGCTTCAACGGCGGCTCCGAGCTCAAGGTCTCCGACGTGGCCGAGGCCAACGCGGTGGCGATGGTGTTCGTCAACACCAACATGGCCGCGGCCGGCGGCGTGGTGGCAGCACTCATCACCGCCCGCATCCTGTTCGGGAAGGCCGACCTGACCATGGCGCTCAACGGCGCCCTGGCGGGCCTGGTGGCCATCACCGCCGAGCCGCTCACCCCCGCCCCGCTGCTGGCCACGGCCATCGGCGCCGTCGGCGGCGTGCTGGTGGTGTTCTCCATCATCACCCTCGACAAGCTGAAGATCGACGACCCGGTGGGCGCCATCTCGGTGCATGGCGTGGTGGGCATGTGGGGTCTCATCGCCGTGACCCTGTCCAACGGCGACGCCAGTCTCGGCGCCCAGCTGACCGGTCTCGGCACCATCTTCGCCTGGGTGTTCGGCACCTCGCTGGTGGTCTGGTTCGTCATCAAGCTCATCATGGGCATCCGCGTCAGTGAGGAGGAGGAGTACGAGGGCGTGGACATCGGCGAGTGCGGTCTGGAGGCCTACCCGGAGTTCGTCGGCAGCCGCGGCGCCAAGTAGTTCGCAATCCGTTCAGGGAGGAACAGGGCGGGCGCCTGCGGGCGCCCGCCTTCGTTTCTGTGACGGGGTTCTCGCATGAAAACGGTTTCCCGCGGTCTATCCTTTAGTAGACCCGTCGGATATGGCCCTGATGGCGGCGGGCCGGCTGTCACGGGACGGAAAGAATCCCGCGCGGAACAAGAAACGGGCACCGCGGCCTCCCGCGGGGCGCCTGTCTGACTGGAGATGTACCCATGGCCTGGCACGGGCGGCTCGGCCGCCTCCACCACGTGTCCGGCCCCGCCCGCCCGCGGGTGGGGAGGGTTTCGTGAGGATTGCGACGCGGTTGTCGCTGCTGGTCGTGCTGGCGGCGGCCGGCGTCGTGGGTATGGCGGTCTCCCTTGAACGCCTCGATCATCTGCACCAGCACGAGGCGCGGCTGTTGCGGGGCATCGCAGCGTTCCAGGCGGCGCTCGCGACGGGCGAGCCGCACGCCGATCCGGAGGCGGTGGGGACGGCGCTCCATGCCGTCGCCGTGGAGCCCGCCACCGCCCACCGACGTGCCGGACTCTCCTCCGCGTATCAGCAGTGGCTCCGGGATCAGGCGTATCTGGCCGACGCCGGAGCACGCCTGGATGCCGTCGCCACGAACTTCCACGACGCCCTTGCCGGGAGCGTCGGCCTGGCCCCGGGTAGTCGCCGGGAAGCGCTGTGGACGCTGACCCGGCACACCCTGCTCGCGCATCAGGCCGTGGCGGCCTACAAGCAAGCCTCCGCCCCCCTGCTGGATGCCATCGGCGCCGCCCCGGACCTGCGCGAGGCGAGCCGGGCGCTGGTCGCCGCCGTGGAGGCCTATCGGGCCAGGCGTGCCGATGTGGAGACCGGAACCCGAATCCTGCTGGAGGGGATGGATCGGCTGGCCCGCGAGGTCGGCGCCGCCACCGATACCCGGGCCGGACAGCTGCGCCGCTGGCGCGACCTGGGGATCGCCACGCTCGCCCTGGTACTGCTGAGCACAGGTTGGGTCGTCAGCCGCTCCATTACCGTGCCCCTCGGGCGCCTGCGACGGCAGCTGGAGGCGATCTCCTGCGAAAACCTCGACCCCGGAGTGCCGCTGTCCGCCGGCGGGGAGTTCGCGGAACTGGACTCGGCCCTCGAGCGCCTGGCCGGGCGCCTGCATGCCACCCGCAGCGCGCTGGAGGCGCGGGTCACCGAGCGCACGGCGGCGCTGGAGGCGGCCAACCTGACCCTGCGCGAGGAGGTGGGCGAGCGTCGCCGGGCCGAGGAGCGCCTGCTGCTGGCCAGCAAGGTGCTGGAGTCCGCCAGCGAGGCGGTGCTCATCACCCGGCCCGACGCCACCATCATCCATGTCAACCCCGCCTTCACCCAGATCACGGGCTACAGCGCCGAGGAGGCCATCGGGCACAAGCCCAACCTGATGAAATCCGGCCGCCACGACGAGGCTTTCTACCGCGTCATGTGGGAGGCGCTGCACGCCCGCGGCAGCTGGCAGGGCCAGGTCTGGGATCGGCGCAAGGACGGGCGGATCTATCCCAAGTGGCTGACCATCAACGCGGTACGCAACGAGGCCGGCGAGCTGACCCACTACGTGGGGTTGTTCAGCGACATCACCGGGATGAAGGAGAACGAGTCCCGGCTGCAGCAGTTGGCCCACCATGATCCCCTCACCGGGCTGCCGAACCGGAACCTGTTCTGGGATCGCCTCGGGCAGGCCATGGCCGTGGCGGATCGGAGCGGACAGCATGCGGCGCTGCTGCTGTTCGACCTGGATCGCTTCAAGCAGGTCAACGATCAGCACGGCCATCCGGTGGGCGATGCTTTGCTCGCGGGAGTGGCGAATCGCATCGGGGAGTGCGTGCGCAAGACCGATACCGTGGCCCGCCTCGGGGGCGACGAATTCTGCGTGGTGCTCAGCGAGGTGGACGAGCGCGGCCGCGCCGCCCGGGTGGCGGAGAAGATTGTCGCTAGCCTGGAGGCGCCCCTGCAGGCGAACGGCCGGGAGCTGTTCATCAGCGCCAGCGTGGGCATCGCCCTTTACCCGGATGATGCCCACGATGCCGAAACGCTGCTGCGCTGTGCGGACATGGCCATGTACCAGGCCAAGTCCCAGGGACGGGGCCGCCATGTCTTCTTCGGTTCCGCATTGCGCGAGAGCGCCTACCAGCGGATCGGGCTGGAGCGGCGGCTGCAGGACGGCCTGGCCCAGGATCGTTTCCGGCTCCTCTACCAACCCCAGGTCCATGCCGGAGACGGGCGGATCAGCGGTTTCGAGGCCCTGCTGCGCTGGGACGACCCCCTCGAGGGTCTGGTGGGACCGGACCGGTTCCTGGCGGTGGCCGAGGAGATCGGCCTCATCCGCGACCTGGGGCGCTGGGTGCTGAGGGAAGCCTGCCGCCAGGCGGTGACCTGGGAGCGGGCCGGTCGATCGCTGGAGCGGATCGCGGTGAACCTGGCGCCGCGGCAGCTGCTGGAGCCCGCCGAGCTGTCCGCCGACGTGGAAGCGGAGCTCCGCGGGAGCGGCCTGGCGCCGGAGCGCCTGGCACTGGAGCTGACCGAGGCCCAGCTCTCCGAGTCGGCGGCGTCCAACCTGCAGCACCTCCGGCAGCTGGGCGTGCAGGTGGTGCTGGACAACTTCGGCAGCGGCGTGACCTCCCTGGCACAGCTGCGGCGCATGCCCATCGATGGACTGAAGATGGACCGGGCGCTGGTGCGCGAGCTGCCCGGCAACCGGGAGCACGCCGCCATCGCCACCGGCATCATACACCTGGCCCGGGAACTGGGGCTGTGGCTGGTGGCCGAGGGGGTGGAGAGCGGCGCCCAGCTGGCGTTCCTGACCCAGCACGGCTGCCCACTGTTGCAGGGCCACTACCTCGCCATGCCCCGACCGGCCGAGGCCTGGGACGACTTCGGCCAGCGCCTGCCGGGCCCATCCGGAGAACCGCTCCAATCGTAGACTGCGCCAGGGGCACGGGCCGGACGCCGATGCCGCGGTCCCGTCATCGGGCCACCCGCGGCCAGGCCGCCAGTGCCGCCAGGTAGCATCCCAGCGCCAGAATCACCACGACAGTGAAACCCCAGGCCATGGCCAGTACGGTGGCCAGCGCGGCGCTCACCACCGAGGCGCAGCCGTTGATGGCCCAGGCCCAGGGAACGAGCCCCGGGGCCAGCGCCTGCAGCTGCGCCAGGCCCCGGGGGAAGGGGACGCCCATGGCGATGCCGAGCGGCGCCACCAGGCCCAGGGCCGCGAGGATGCGCAGCCCTTCCGGCAAGCCGGCCAGCCAGCCGCCGAGCCCGCCCAGCAGCGCCAACTCGCCCAGTGCCACCGCCACCAGGATCGTCACGGCCCGGGACATGCCCCGGCGGCCGTCGCCGAACCGCTCCGCGGCTGCGCTGCCCAGGCCGGCGAAGACCAGGAAGCCGGCCAGCGCCACGGTCAGGGCATAGAGCGGGTGGGCGAGGAACAGCACCAACTTCTGGATGAAGGCAATCTCGAGCAGCAGGAAGCCGAGCCCCAGCGCGCCGAAGTAGACCAGCACCCGCCAGCGCAAGCCGGGCGGCGGCGGTTCGCGGCGCCGGCGCAGGGTCAGAGGGAGGATGACCAGCACAATCCCCGCCAGCAGGGCCTGGGCGAGGGTGGCCACCAGGACCAGGTAGCCCCATTCCAGCTGGGCCGCGCCGGCATTGGCCCGCTGCTCCAGCCAGTGGGGCAGGGCCCGCCAGCGGAAGAAGTGGAAGAAGTAGGGCCGGTCGTCGCTGGCCGGACGCAGCAGGAAGGGGTAGCTGTCCAGGAACGCCTCCCGCTGCGGTCCCAGCAGCGCCACGGCGCCCTGGTGGAGATAGGGGCGGGGCAGGCGGTGGGCGCGGTTGGCCTCACCCGCCGCCATGCCCGGGTACCAGGCGAGATCGAAGGCGCGGCTGCGGCAGAATGCCTTCAGCGCGGCGATGTCCGCCGGCTCCAGTGGTCCGTTCTTCACCACCAGGGTGGCGGTGTTCCAGCCCCGGATGAGGGCCAACCGGGTTCCGGGGTCAGCCACGCCCGCCCGCTGCAGCGCCGCGGCGGCGGTGGCGAGCAGCTTGAGGCTGTCGCGGGGCGGCAGGCGCAGCCAGCGGGTGAGGGCGAGGTAGCCTCCCGGGGCCAGGTGGTCGAGGTACTCGCCGAAGGCCTCCATCGTGTAGAGGTAGCTTTCGCTGAGGGCGTGCAGGCCGGCGGAGCCGACGCTGAAGGCGTCCAGGAGGGCCAGCTGGACGATATCCCAGCGCGCGCGGCTGCGGGTCACGAAGCCCCTGGCCTCGGCCACGTGCACCCGCACCCCGGGCCGCTGGTAGAGCCCGCCGCTGAAGGCGGCGAGCTCGTTGTCCATCAGCCCCACCAGTTGGGGATTGAGCTCCACCGCGTCCACCGCCGCCGCGCCCTGCTGCAGGGCCTGCAGCACCTCGGTGCCGCCGCCGGCTCCCAGCACCAGCACTCGCGGGGCGGTGGTTCCGGCCGCGGCGAGCAGGTGGAATGGCAGGGCGGTGGGGACCCAGTCGAGCCAGGCAGCGGAGGCGGGCGCTCCCTCCAGCCGGTGGACCGCCCCGATGGCATCGCCGTCCAGGAACAGGGCCAGCTGCTCCGCGGGCCGGGCGGGTGCGGCGAGACTGAGTCCGGCGGCGGAGCGCAGCGGCACGCGGCGGTTGCCCACCACGTCGATCACGCCCAGGGGGCCGTGGGTATGCAGGAGCGGTTCCGCGCCGGTGATGGCCAGCGTCTGGCTCAGATCCTTGTAGGGCGAGGGCGTCAGGCCGATCCATGGCGCGGGTGTGAGGAGGAGCGCCAGGGCCAGCGGGGGCAGCCCAAGACGGGCGCGGCCCAGTCCCGGAACCAGGGCCGCGGCGAGCACTCCCAGGGCGCCGATGGCCACCAGCGCCCGGGCCGGCTCCAGCCAGCCCAGCAGCGCCACCACGCCCACGGCGCCGGCGCCGGCGCCGAGCAGGTCGGCCGCGTAGAGGCGGTGCACCGCCCCGCGGCAGTGCCAGAGCGCGAGTCCCACGGCGGTGGCGGCGCACAGGAAGGGCAGCGCCAGCAGCAGGTAGATGGCCGGCAGCAGGAGCGCCTGGCGGGGATCCCAGGCCAGCTCCAGCGGGTTGAAGGGCAGCCGCTGGGCGGCCAGGAAACCCGCGACGGCGGTGAGGCCGAAGCCCGCGGCACCGGCGGCGAAGGCGGCGCCGAAGTGGCGCCGCAGCCACTCGCCGGCCAACTCCAGCAGGGTGCCGCTGATGCCGTAGCCGAGCAGCGCCAGGCTGATGACCATGTAGGCGAAGTGGTGCCACTGGATCAGCGCGAACAGCCGGGTCAGCAGCACCTCGTAGGCGAGCGCCGCGCCCGAGAGCAGCGCCACGGCGGCCCAGGGCGGCGGGTGGGTGCCGGTCCTGGCGGGGGGCGTGGGCATGGCGCCGGGGTCGGCTTCCGCGCCGTTTCAGTGCCCGCCGGTGAGGGGCACGAACTGGACCGGCAGCAGCGCCCGGCTGCTGAGGCTGCCGTCCTCGCCCTTCTCCACCAGGGTGAGCTGCTGGGTCAGGAAGCGGCTGCCCACGGGCATCACCAGCCGCCCCCCGGGCCGGAGCTGCTGGATGAGGGGCGGCGGTACGTGGTCGCCGGCGGCGGTGACGATGACGGCGTCGAAGGGCGCCTGCCCGGGCCAGCCGTCGTAGCCGTCCCCCACCCGGGCCGAAACGCCGGCATAGCCCTGCTCGCGCAGGGTTTCGGCCGCCCGCTCACCCAGCGGCTCGATGATCTCCATGGTGAAGACCTCGGCGCCCAGCTCGGCCAGGATCGCCGCCTGGTAGCCGGATCCGGTGCCCAGCTCGAACACCCGGTCGCCCGGATTCAGCGCCAGCAGGTGGGTCATCACCGCCACGATGTAGGGCTGGGAGATGGTCTGGCCCCAGCCGATGGGCAGGGGCCGGTTCTCGTAGGCCTGATCGCGCGCATCGGGTGGGACGAAGGCGTGGCGCGGGACCCGGCCGAGCGCGTCGAGCACCCGCGGATCGAGCCGCTCGGTGCCCAGGTAGTCCGCGCTGGCGCGCACATCCTCCGCCACGACCCGCACCATGGCGGCGCGCTGCGCTTCGGTGTCGGCGGCCCCGGCCCCGGCGCCCGCCAGCGCGGCCAGCAGCAGGCACCCCCGTGCCAGGTGCATGGAGACCCTCGGTATCGCTCCGTGGGCATGGTTCGCGGGCATCGGCAATCCCTCCTCGTGCCGGTGGAGGCGCTTACCCTGAGCATAGCAGTGGCGCCGGCGTCCAAGCTGTGCCATCAATGATGGAGCTCCGTCCGCCCACTCCCGAGGCGTCATGCACCCACCCGAATCCTCCCCGCTCGCCGCCCTGCCGCCCGCGCACGCCTTCCGCGGCTGGGTGACCCTGGCCACGGCGGTGCTGCTGCTGCTCTTCGCCGGCTTCAGCTGGCTGCAGTCCGTGCGCATTCCCCAGTTGGGCCAACTCATTTATCCGGCCGAGTCCGCCGGTCGGGTGATGGAGCGCCACCTTACCTTCTACGAGGGATTCGAGGCGGCGCGGGGCTGGGAGCGGGGTCTCTACCGGCTCCTGTTCGGCGCGCCGGAGCAGGTGCGTGCGGAGGTCGAGGGAGCCTACCGGGACCTGCTCGGCTACTTTCGCGCCCATCCGGAGGCGGCCACCTCCTGGGCGGTGCAGAACACCCAGGGCCGGCTGCTGGTGCTGGTGGCCGAGCGCGGCGACCCCGGGGCGCTGGGCGCGGCTCTGGAGACGCTCTGCGACGGGCCGGACACGGACATCGTCTGCACGGGGGTGGCCTACGCCTATGGCCCGGGGTCGGGCGAGGGCATCCCGGTGGGTGTGGCCCAGGCACTGCGACAGCTACCGCTGGGCTGGGCGGCCGACCGGCTGCGGCTGCGGGTGGGGCAGAAGGCGGGGGAGCCGGAGATGGCGGCCCGCGCCGCGCAGCGCCTGGCCGCCTTCGGCGCCCAGTGGCGGCTGCGCACGCTGGCCATCGCCGCGGCCACGGCGGCCCTGCTGGGCGCCGGCTTGGCGGTACTGGCCCTGGCGTCCCGCGGTCGGCCGCTTCCGCGCTGGCGCGCCGCGGCCCTGGAACCGCCCTGGGAGCCGGCCACCGGGCTGGCGGTGGGGGTGCGGGCCGGGGCGCTGGGGGTGCTCATCCTGCTCGTCGCCGGACTGCTACCGGGCTCGCTGCTGCATCCCAATCTCCTGGCGCAGTGGAGCACCCTGCTGGCCTCGCTGCCCCTGCTCTGGCTGCTGCACCGCCACCTGCTGCGCCCACGGGGCCTCGGTTTCCGCGCCGCCTTCGGCCTGACGCTGGAGGGAGGGGGTGTCGCCGGGCTGCTGCGCGCGGCGCTGGCGCTGGCGGCGCTGGAATGGGGCGGGGCGATCCTCATCAGCTGGACCTGCGGTTGGCTGGGCATCGGACCCCATTGGGCCGAGGGTCTGCATGAGCGCTGGATCTGGGCCGATGACGCCGCCTTCGCGCTGGCGGCGGTGGATGCCCTGGCCTGGTCGCCCCTGTTCGAGGAACTGGGTTTCCGCGGCCTGGCCTACGCCGCCCTGCGCGCGCGCCTCGGGCCCGGGGCCGCCGCGCTGGCCACCGCGACGGTGTTCAGCCTGCTGCACCTCCACTCCCTCACCGGCTTCCTCACCGTGTTCTGGAGCGGACTGGTGCTGGCGTGGGCATTCGAGCGGTTCCGCAGCCTCCTGCCGGGCATCGCCGTCCACGCCGCGGGCAACGCCATCGCCCTGGCGGTGGTGTGGCTGTTCTACCGCTAGGAGCCTGTCCAACTGAAGCTGGAGGGAACGGTTGCCGGCTTGAATGAGTCCCAGAATGGGACTAGCATGAATCCATGCGAGTCATTGCCCTTTCGACCCTGAAGGATTTCTGGGGCAATGAGCCCGACTACGCCGACGCCGAGGGCCCGGCGCTGGCCTGGTATCGCGAGGCGAAGAAAGCGAATTGGTCCGCACCGCAGGATATCAAGGATCAATTCCGGACCGCGAGCATACTCAGACAGGGGCGCGTGGTTTTCAACATCGCCGGGAACAAGTACCGCCTGGTGGTCCATGTGCGCTACGACTTGAGGATTGTTTACATCCGCTTCATTGGTACTCACCGGCAGTATGACAAGATTGACGCACAGACGATTTGAAAGTGCCCACAATGGATATTCGACCCATTAAGACCGACGCTGACTATCGTGCCGCCCTCGGGGAGATTGAGAGCCTCATGGACGCGGATATCGATACACCGGATGGCGACCGCCTGGATGTATTGGTGACCCTCGTCGAGGCCTATGAGCATGATCACTTCCCCATGGAACTGCCCGATCCCGTGGAGGCCATCAGGTTCCGGATGGAGCAGCAGGGTCTTACGGTCGACGATCTCGTCGGTGTGATCGGCAAGAAGAATCGAGTCTACGAAGTGCTCGCCGGGACCCGCTCACTGACGCTTCCCATGATTCGGGCCCTGAACAAGGCGTTCGGCATCCCCGCCGAGAGCCTGATCGGCCCCCCTCGCGGCCATTCGCCACGGGCCGCATAGGCCTGCCCCCTGTTGTCCTGATGGCCGTCAAGCAGATGCCGGACGGCAGAGTGAACGTCGTTGAGCCGGGAAAGCCTGGCGCTTCGGCAAAATTCGTGGGCATAGGAAGGACAACCGAATCTTGCCAAGACGCCTAGTGCGCCAAGGATGCGAGCCTGTTGCAGGCGCCTTCAGCGACGCGTATATGCACGGATGACTGCGTAGACCGAATCCAACCCCCCTAAGCAGAATCAACCCCCTGCTTACCAGTAATCGTAGGGCGCGCCGTGCGCACTAAATGGCATGATGCTTCAATGAGGCCGCAGCGGTTCGCTGCGGAATATCCTGCTCCTCGTACAGAGCGTGCGCAGCTTCGCCGTCGCTTCAATGAGGCCGCAGCGGTTCGCTGCGGAATATGCGAGGTCGGAGGCCTTCGATATCTGGCTGTTGAGGCGCTTCAATGAGGCCGCAGCGGTTCGCTGCGGAATATCGGTGTTGGTCCAGCCGGTGCAGACGGTGGTGATGGGGCTTCAATGAGGCCGCAGCGGTTCGCTGCGGAATATCCGGTGGCGAGGTGGACGTGGGTTGGCTGGAGGAGGCTTCAATGAGGCCGCAGCGGTTCGCTGCGGAATATGCTGTATTAATGCGTTCATAATGTGGTTCTGTATGTCTGCTTCAATGAGGCCGCAGCGGTTCGCTGCGGAATATGCCGATGACCGCCGCCTCGGTGATACTGGCCACCAGATCGCTTCAATGAGGCCGCAGCGGTTCGCTGCGGAATATGGCTCTATCAGTACGATCTGGCTACCGCCTGGGACGTGGGCTTCAATGAGGCCGCAGCGGTTCGCTGCGGAATATGTGAACTCATCCGCACTGCATGACAGGGACACCACCATGCTTCAATGAGGCCGCAGCGGTTCGCTGCGGAATATTCCAAGCTCTCCGGCGAGATCGCCGATGTGATGAAGCTTCAATGAGGCCGCAGCGGTTCGCTGCGGAATATCGGTCGCCAAGGGCCAGCTGGTCACCCCGTCCAGCTGGCTTCAATGAGGCCGCAGCGGTTCGCTGCGGAATATACCTGCCTGAACAGCGAGCACTACGTGGCCGCCGTGCTTCAATGAGGCCGCAGCGGTTCGCTGCGGAATATCGAGAGGAAGCAAAAGCCGTTGTATCTGCCATTGCGCTTCAATGAGGCCGCAGCGGTTCGCTGCGGAATATCTAAGATACACGCTAAGGAGGAACGCATGGAACTTAGCTTCAATGAGGCCGCAGCGGTTCGCTGCGGAATATATTGGAAGGGTTCGATGGGTGACTTCAGCGACAGAATAGCTTCAATGAGGCCGCAGCGGTTCGCTGCGGAATATGCGGGTTCGAGTCCCGCTCCGGGCACCAGTTAAGGAGCTTCAATGAGGCCGCAGCGGTTCGCTGCGGAATATGACCTTCGACCATGCCGTCAGGATGGGGCGGTGCGCGCTTCAATGAGGCCGCAGCGGTTCGCTGCGGAATATGCGTTGCTCAGAATTCCGTAGACACTCTGTACCACTTGCTTCAATGAGGCCGCAGCGGTTCGCTGCGGAATATCGCCGGCCCACAGCTCGACAGCTGCGGACAGGTAGTGCTTCAATGAGGCCGCAGCGGTTCGCTGCGGAATATTGTTACGTCGGTCTTTCGTCTCTATCCCCGCAAGCTTGGCTTCAATGAGGCCGCAGCGGTTCGCTGCGGAATATGTTCCGCCCCGTATTATATCGGCCTCACCCGCTGGCGCTTCAATGAGGCCGCAGCGGTTCGCTGCGGAATATCGATTGACGAGTCAAGCCCCTTTGCCAATGCCTCAACCGCTTCAATGAGGCCGCAGCGGTTCGCTGCGGAATATGCAAACGAGCATCGAGGACTTCGTGACAGAGGTGCTGCTTCAATGAGGCCGCAGCGGTTCGCTGCGGAATATGGATATGCCCCGTGTGCGGGCTGGAGGATGGCGACGATGCTTCAATGAGGCCGCAGCGGTTCGCTGCGGAATATATAGACGTCATCCCAGCTATGGGAGACTGTCACGTCCGCTTCAATGAGGCCGCAGCGGTTCGCTGCGGAATATCTGCGCGACGAGCCGCACACGGTATCGACACTCCGCAGCTTCAATGAGGCCGCAGCGGTTCGCTGCGGAATATTCTGTTGATAGAGGTACCGAATCCGTGGATATGTCGGCTTCAATGAGGCCGCAGCGGTTCGCTGCGGAATATGGGCGTCCGGGTCGATGATAACGGTGTCTCCTGGACGGCTTCAATGAGGCCGCAGCGGTTCGCTGCGGAATATGCAGATTATGCTGGATGTCATCCGACAGCGGCCCGAGCGCTTCAATGAGGCCGCAGCGGTTCGCTGCGGAATATAACAGATGGTTGATGAGCTCATTGCTGCGGAACTTATGCTTCAATGAGGCCGCAGCGGTTCGCTGCGGAATATGGCGTCTGCATCTCTGAACATGGGCATCTACCAAGGCTTCAATGAGGCCGCAGCGGTTCGCTGCGGAATATAGCTGCTGGAGGCATCCAGCTATCTCCCGCGCTCCGGGCTTCAATGAGGCCGCAGCGGTTCGCTGCGGAATATGCTGTCCGTGCTGTCCACGATGTACACGCCGCCAATCGGCTTCAATGAGGCCGCAGCGGTTCGCTGCGGAATATGCACAGGTCCGCCAGAGCCTGCACCAACTCTGGCAACGCTTCAATGAGGCCGCAGCGGTTCGCTGCGGAATATTATAATTGGAGGCATCCTCTGGATACTTGTGATTGGCTTCAATGAGGCCGCAGCGGTTCGCTGCGGAATATCCAGCCGATCCCGCGCGTCGGCCCTGCTGTAAGTCCATCGCTTCAATGAGGCCGCAGCGGTTCGCTGCGGAATATCCACCTCGCCGCGCCGCGCCCCGGTGCCGTAGAAATCGCTTCAATGAGGCCGCAGCGGTTCGCTGCGGAATATCACGAAACCCCCATTGACACCGCCCAGCAGGTCCCGCACGCTTCAATGAGGCCGCAGCGGTTCGCTGCGGAATATGAGAATCGAGCGTGAGCGGTTGCTGGATCGACTCATCGCTTCAATGAGGCCGCAGCGGTTCGCTGCGGAATATGTCATTGCAATCGTCAGCTGAGGAGGCACGCATGCCGCTTCAATGAGGCCGCAGCGGTTCGCTGCGGAATATTAGAGCGTCCCTGCGGTGAGCGTTCCTCCAGATGTAGCTTCAATGAGGCCGCAGCGGTTCGCTGCGGAATATGGCATCAGCAGACACCTTTGTTCTCTGCGAAAGTTTGCGCTTCAATGAGGCCGCAGCGGTTCGCTGCGGAATATACTTGCGGCGGGGGGTAAATCAAATTCTGATTGAGGCTTCAATGAGGCCGCAGCGGTTCGCTGCGGAATATCGCACCGGCCGCAGGCCCTGCGATTCCAGCGCATCCAGCTTCAATGAGGCCGCAGCGGTTCGCTGCGGAATATAGCTCTCTTGCAGGCTCCCGTTTTTCGCGGGATTGCGGGCCTGTTTGCGAGAGCTGGCCGGATTGCCTGCATCCGGTCCTGTTGTGCATCGGTTCGTTTACGCATGCACTGTCAATAATATCCGTATTTTTAAAGAGTTGTGTCGCCGCGAGCGCTCCCCGGATTGTTCCGCACTACCGGAGCGCTCGCGGAAGGGCGGCGGATTCAGACGATCACCGGCGCCCTTTCCACGGGCTCGTATTCCTTGCCCAGGCTGACCACGCGGGGGACGACCCGATCGGCCGGACCCAGATCGAGGAACACCACGTGGTCGTCCTTATGGTGGATGATGCCGTCCACCAGCGCAATCAGCTCGGCGTGTCGCTGCCGACTGAGGCGGCACTGGAAGATGGAGAGCTGCAGCCAGTCCCCGTAGCCGTGCATCAGCTTGAACAGGCGCCGCCAGCGCTTGGCGTTGCTGATGTCGTAGGCGACGATGTAGAGGTGCTCTTCGGTCATGCCGGTCACCGGGTGATGAGGTTCGGATATTCGGGCAGCTCGCCGAGCAGGTGGCGGCCGAGCAGGCGGGCCTGGAGCTCGAGCAGACGCCGGTAGCTGATGCGGTAGCCGAACAGGGGATGGGTGATCTCGTGGCTCATGCGCCGCTCGAAGGCGGCGATGAAGCGCTTGCGCCCTTCCGGGGTCAGGGCGACGCTGCCGGCGGCGGAGAGGAAGTCGCTGGGGCGCACCTCGCCGTTGTTGATGGCCTGCAGCACCACCGAGTCGGCGATGAGCGGCCGGAACGGCTCCATCAGGTCGAGCGCAAGGGCGGGGCGGCCGTAGCGGGGCTGATGGTAGAAGCCGCGATAGGGGTCGAAGCCCACGGCGGTGAGCGTCACCGTCCAGCTCTTCACCAGCAGCGTATAGGCGTAGGAGAGCAGGGCGTTGACCGGATCTGTGGGCGGTCGGCGGTTGCGGTGGTTGAAGTCGAAGGCGAGGCTCGAGGTGTCGCCGTCGTGCTTGATGAGCCCCCCGAAGGCCTGGAAGTAGCGGGCGGCGGCCACCCCTTCCAGGCCGAGCAGGGTGTCGAGCCCGTCGGCGTGGGAGGCGCGCCGGGCGTCGTCCTTGAGGGCGGCGAGGAGCACTGCGGGCTTCTCCTCGCCCCGCCAGTTGCGGCGCAGGAGGGTCCGGCTGTTGAGGACCTTGGCCTGGACCAGTCCGCGGGCGATGCGCAGGCAGGCCTGGGGATCGAAGCTGGCGCGGTACTGGGCGGTGCGCAGCTCCACGTTCTTGTGCCCGGTGCCGATGGTGTGGCCGAGAAACCAGCCGCCGTGGGAGAGCCAGGTGACGGGGATGCCGCAGGCCATCAGCTCGTGCAGCGCCGGGGTGGTGAGCCCGGCATTGCCCTGCACCACCACCTGGGAAACCTCCACCAGCCGCGCGGTGGCCACCACCTCGTTCTCGATCTTCACCTCCAGCACCTCGCCCTTCTTGCCGATGCGGGCGCGGTTCTCCTGGACATAGAGGGGCAGGGCCTCCTCCACCCGCACGGCCAGGGGTCTCGGGCTCTGCTCCTGGCGTTTCAGGTAGTGGACCTCGTCGGGCAGGCAGATGGGCGCCAATGAGCAGCGCGGGCACTTGGGGCTCTCCTCCAGCGGCGCGGGGATCTGCCCGCCGACGGCGATGAGGCGCAGCCCGTCGATGGCATTGCGGGTCTGGGCGCGCAGCTCGTCGTCGAAGGGGATCCGCACCCGCTCGCGGGAGGCCACGTAGTAGAGCACTCCCTCCGGGCAGCTGTAGCCGTGCTCCTCCAGGATCAGCCCCTGGACGCAGAGCTGCACCCGCTCCGGATCGTAGGCGCCCCGGGGGACGTGGGGACGCTTGCCGCGCTTGTAGTCCACGGGCGCGACCGTACCCTCGGTCGCTTCCACCAAGTCCATGCGGGCGATGAGCCCCAGGCGGTTTGACGAGAGGGTGATGGAGCGCACGTGGAGCCGCTCCTCCTCCGGCAGCGCATCGGGTGGGGGCAGATCGCCGGAGGGGCGATCCACCCGCCGGTGGCCGTGGCGCCCCTCCACCGTATCGCTGGAATCCGCCCACTCCCCCTGCACCCACTCCAGGTAGGCGAGACGCGGGCAGTACTCATACTCGTTGACCATCCGCGCCGGCAGCAGGGGCATGTCGCCGGAAAGCTCCGGGAAGGGTAGGGGGAGTTCCACCTGGTTGTCGTGAGTGGTGCTGTCGTCCATGGTTGTACTACACTATGTATTACATTATGTAATTAGGAGTGTGTGACATGGGTGCGTTGAGTCTTCGGTTGCCGGATGACCTCGAAGCCCGTCTGGCCGAAGAGGCCGGGCGGAAGGGCCGGCCACGTTCGGAAGTGGCCCGGGAAGCCATTGCTGAATACCTGTCGCGCCGCGAGCGGGAGCGTTTCATGGGTGAACTGGTTGAGGAGGTCCGGGCGGGGTATGCCGACGAGGCGGTGCGCGACGACGCCCGGGAGCTGGCGGAGGCGTTCCAGCAAGCCGAGAACGAGGCGCTGGCCAGCGTGGAAGCCGGCGAAGCACAGGATGGGGAGACTCCCTGGTGGAAGTGATCCGCCGCGGGCAGATCTGGGTGGCGAACCTCAACCCACCGCGGGGGCGTGAGATCGGCAAGCTGCGGCCGGTGGTGGTGATCCAGGCCGACGAACTCACCGCGAGCGGCAGCCCGATGGTGATCGTTCTCCCGCTGACCACCCGGGTTTATCCCGGTTTTCACCACTGGCGGGTCACGGTCACCGCCCGCGAGCGGCTGCTGCGGGACTGCCAGGTGGTGGTAGACCGGCCCCGTGAGCTGGACCGCACCCGGCTCGGCGAAGGACCCCTCGCCACCCTCACCGGGGAGGAGATGGCGGCGGTGGAGAAGAGCCTCAGGGCGGTGCTGGGGATGTTGTGATTTCCGAACCATAGGGTATCTCCGGCTCCTCCACCGCCCAGCGGATGGCGCGCGCCACGTTCCGGCCGATGCCCGGGACCTCGCGCAGCGATCGTTCATCGGCGCCGATCACCGCCGCAACTGTCCCGAAATGTTCCAGCAGTCGTCCCGCCCGTTCAGGCCCCACGCCGGGCAGCCCCTGCAGCAGGTGGCACTGAACCCGGCGCTTGCCCTTCGGCCGCAGCCCGCGCCGCGGCAGTGCTCCGGTGGAGAACTCCCGCCCCTGCTGGGCGGTGAAACGGAACAGGTCCAGCGTCTCCTGGGGCGAACGGGAGCGCAGCACCGGCAGGCCGAAGAAGATCGACAGGGTGACCAGCGCCCCCTGCACCGCCTCCCGGCGCATGCCGCAGCCCTCGAGATCCCGGGCGGTGCCCTCCAGCACCAGGGCCGGTCTCAGGTCGGATACGGCTGCGAGCCGGAGCGCCTGGCGGAACAGCCGGCCGGACTGGATGGATCCCACCAGGTCGGGCAGCGTCTTGCGCTCGAACAGAAAGCGGCCGTCCACCCGGTAGTCCCCCACCGGCAAGCGCTCCACGGTCACCGCGAAGGCCGGCGCATCGCGCAGATGCCCGAACAGCGCGGAGCGGGTCTCGCGGTCGTCGACCAGCAGGGGGATGGGTGGGGGCGTCGGGGTGTCCATGCCGTGGTCGGGTTCCTCTATGTACGCGCTGATTAATGGCTGCGCGAGTGGATCATCGTTGCGGTACCGGCTTCAGCGGTCGGAAAAGGCCCAGACCGAAGTGGCAGGCAAAGCCCAGCGCCAGCGGGCCGGTGATGGGTTCGGGGAATTGCAGCCGCCACAGGCCGCCATGGCGATCGGGCTGGACCAGGCCGCGACGCTGGCGGATGCGGCGGAAATGGATGGGGCGTCTTGGGTGGTGGCCGACCTTGACTTCAGTGAGGGGAAGGATGGTCACCGGCTCGGGCAGACCCCGTTCGCGACACTCGCGGCGGATCTGGTCCTCTGGGCTGAAGCCCTTTTTGCGGTGCCAGGGGTGCAGATAGGGCGTGACGGATTCCCAGACCCCGGACGGTCCAACCAGTGGCGCAGCCACCTCGATGCCGCCGATGCCTTCGAGCACCAGTCGCCATTCGCCGTCGCCGCCCGACCAGATCCTGCGCAGGTCCTCGATCACTCGGCGTTGCTCGCCATCCATGCCGGCCGGGACCTGGATCAGGACGCGGTCCAGACGGCCGTCGCCGTCGCTGTCCCAGGGCAGGTAGAAGGCGTGGGTGTGAGGCTGGCCGGGGGGCAGGCCATGGCCTGAGAAGACAGCAGGGATCCGGTCCTCTCCCAGGCGCCGCCCGGCGCACGAGAGGATGGCGAGCCGCAACAGCTCGCCGATGCGCAGGCTCTCCTCGACCCGCGGCAGGGGCTTGCCCACCAGCAGCAGGGTGGCGGCGGTGGCCGGGGCGGGCGTGCTGGGCGCGCGGCGGCGCTGCGGGCGCAGGGCGTCGACCGGGCGCAGGTAGCTGACGCGCCGTGACGCGGGCGGGGCGCTCCAGCCCTGCTTCTGCAGGGCGGCGGTATCCACACGAAGGGCGTCGGTGAGGCCCTCGGGAAGGGTGGCGGCGAGCTTCTTCGCACGCCTTTTGTCGCTGAGGTGAGTGAGGCGGCGTGCGGCGTACTCGGCGGCACTGATCACGGACTGGAGCTGGACCACCTCGCCCAGCAGCTCGCCGGTGTCGGGGTCCACGGCCTGCTCGCCCGGTCGGCAGTTGGGGGGAGGGGCATCGGTCATGCGTTCGGCCTCCACCCAGGACTCGGCCCGGCCGAGGTAGCCGAGCACGGCGAGCAGCTTGTCGAGCAGGGCGGTCTGGGCCTCGGGCAGCGCCAGATCTGGCCAGAGGATGTAGAGCGGCTGATTGCGGTCGACGGCGGCGAAGGCGTCGAACACCAGGGAGGTGTCGCCGGTCTTCCACTGCGGCAGGTAGTGGCGGCTGTGGGCGTGGCTGGCCGGCGGCAGGTGGTAGTGCGGGTCGGCCCCGGCCAGGGCGGTGATGAGGGCGTCGAGGTCGGCCTCGCTGTGGTGGCCGAGCGGCTCGATCTTGTGGTGCCAGGTGGCGATCAGGGAGCGCAGCAGCCGCCAGGGCTCCGGCGGCCAGGCCACCTCGCCCTCGTTGACGTGCCGGCCCCAGGGGGTGGCGTGGTAGCGCCCGGCGGGGAAGGTGAGTTTGAGTGCCAGCATGGCTCAGCCCTCGTCGTCGGCCTTGGCCTTCTGCTTCTTGCCGCCGCCGCTGTAGGTGACGGTGGTGGTCTGGAAGCCGGCCGCGTCGCGGGCGGCGGCGATGAGATCGGGCAGGGCGGCGGTGAGGGCGTCCAGCTCCGGCATTACGAAGCCCGCCGGACGCTGTATCTCGATGCCGGTGCAGTCGAGGTCGCAGGCGGTGCGCAGGCGCAGACCGCTGGCGAGGAAAGTGCGCACCTTGTAGAGCGCCAGCGCCAGCAGCAGCTGGAAGACCGCCTCGCTGAAGCCGTAGCCGCGCAGCTGGGCGAGGTCGAGGTTGAAGTAGGCGCTGATCTCCGGTGCGACGAACTCGTCACGCGAGTAGGGGACGTTGCCGAAGCCCTTGGCGGTGTCGCCGGAGGGATTGACACTGTCGTTCTTCACGCCACCGCTGGCGGCGACCTTGACCCCGCTGGCCTCGATGAAGCCTGACAGCGCGCGCGGCAGGCGCAGGCGGCCGCCGGCGAGTTCCTTCTTGGCCAAAAAGACGCCGTGCAGCAGAGCATTGACGTCCAGACGCAGCAGCACCTGGGCGAGCCGGCGCAGGTCGACGATGCCCTCTTCCATGTCGGCCAGCCCGCCCTTGAGCTGGTCGAAGACGGTCTTGTCGGCGCCCTCAAGGATATAGGGCGAGTTGATGCGGTGGGCCTCCAGCACCGAGTTGGTGAGTGGCTTGCCGTCCTTGTCGTGAACCTTGATCACGGAGAGGCCGCGCAGGGGTTCCACCCAGTCGTCGGCGACGCGGTCCCAGCACACAGCCTCCAGGCGGTTGGCGACGCTCTGGGTGGACTCGACCAGCAGCATGGGGGTGCCGTCGGGACCGTCGTACTGGGCGGCGCCGATCTCGGGGAAGCCGGTGGGTTGGAAGCGGGTGCCCTGCAGCGGTTGCAGGCGGGCCTTGAGCAGCAGGCGCGGGGCGGTGGCGAGGGGGCTGAGGTCGAGGGTCATTGGGGCTCCTTGCGTTGGTGTCGGTGTTGAGGTGGTCAGGCGTTGGGGGCCTGGGCGGACTCGTCAGCTGCGAGCAGGCGGTGGGCCAGGGCGGCGCTGGCGCCGAAATTGAGCGGGATGAGCAGGGCGGCGGCGGCGCGCCTGGGGTCCAGCCCGGCCCAGCGGGGCAGGGCGGCGCGCGGCAGGGCCGGGTTCAGGCCGCTGGCGTGCAGGCGCTGACAGGCGAGTTCCACCGCCCGCTCGGCCTGGCCGGGGTGGCCGCTGGCCAGGCGCGCGACCAGGCCGGGCGGGACCGGCTGGCGCTGGTCCGGGCGCAGCCGGCCGAGGGCGCGCAGGGTGGCGTCCGGGGTCAGGGCCAGGCGCAGCAGGCCGAAGGCGGCCGGGGCATTGCCCTCGCCGGCGCCGCGCTCCGCGGCCGGCGGGATCTCGCACAGCGCCAGCCCCGGAAGCAACTCGGCGATGGCGGTATCCAGGCCCGGCCCGCGCAGGAAGGCGTCGAGGTCGTCGAGGTCGATGCCGGTGGCGCCGGTCAGCGGCTTGTCGTCCAGGCCCAGGCGCCCGGTCAGCCAAAGGCGCCGTTCCAGAACGGCGATGAGGGTGGCGACGAGGTCGGCGCCCCGGGGGACCTGCAGCCGAACCCCGGGACTGTTGTCGATCCAGCCGTTCCAGCGCGGGTGCAGCGGGAAGAGCTGGCAGCGAAGCGGCAGCGGCTGTCCGCCCACGCCGCCCACGCCGCGCAGGCCGGCCAGGGCGCGGGCGATGCGAAAGGCCGGGCCCTGGTCGTCGGCCTCGGCGACCCAGCGTGCCGAGAGTTGCGGCACCGGGCGCAGGGCCTCACGGGCCTTGCCGCTCTCGGCCAGGGCCTGCTGGATCTCGCCGAGCAGGGTGAGCAGGGCCTGTATCCGCGCCGGGTTGGGCCGGCGCTGTGCGAGTTCGAAGAGCTGGTTCTCCAGGCGCTGGCGCAGGGTGGCGAAGCGGCGGGCGGTGGCATCGCCGGCAGCAAAACGGCGAAAGCGCTCCAGCCAGTCGTCGCGTTCGAGTTCGTCGATGAAGTCGGTGTGCGGGTCGCCAGTGACCTGGATGCGCTCGATGGGAGTGGCGAGGTAGGCCTTTCCGGAGCGCATCAGCAGGCCATAGCGCTGGAAGCGATCGACGCCGCGGTAACCGCCCAATCGGTGCACGGCGCGAACGAAATCCAGGGCGTCGCGGGCCGGGCGGCTGCCAAGGGCCACGCGTCCCTCGGCGAGCAGGCTGCGCACCTCGGCATAGCTGGCGGGACGCGACCACAGGGGCATCCACAGCTCACCGCGGGTGGCGGCCGCATCGCCTACGCCCAGACCGCCGCTGCCGGCGGCGGTGGCGCGCACGGTGAAGGGGTAGGCTAGGACACCGCTTTCGTCGCTGGCGTTGCGGCGCACCGCGGCGGCGGCGAACGGCAGGGCCCCCTCGATCATGAGCACGAAGTCCCAGGGATTGATGGCGCCCTTGGTCTCGTAGCCGGTGGTGGCGCTAGGTCCGCCGACCTGACCTGGCGAGAACTGGCCGATGGCGTTCTTGGCCAGTCCCGGGGCGGGTTGGCCCTTCAGAGCCAGGGTCAGCCAGACGTCGGCCTCACGGCTGGGGCGGCCGGTCGCGGGGTCGAAGAGGTCGACCAGGCGCTGCATGAAGTTATTGGTGAAATCCAGCCGGCCGTCGTTGCCGCCGGTGCCGAGCAGCGGCGGGTAGCGGGGCTCATCGGCGCTGAGCAGCACGGCGGCGTCGAACCAGTCGAGCGCGGCATCGGGCAGCGATGCGCGCAGGGCGAGCAGGAGTTGATGCTTGTCCGCCCCCTTGGGGCTGGTGCTGCGGTCATGGCCGGCGAGCGCGGCCTCGGCCGCGGCCAGCACCGCGCGGTAGCTTGCCAGGCGCTCGGCGGCCCCGGCACGAATGGCTTCGATGGCGTCCTTGCTGTCCTTCTCATAGAAGCCGCTGCCACCGTTCCAAGGGGCCAGCACGGGCGTCGGGGCATAGTGGTGGAGCAGGTGCTCGCGCAGGGCGATCTCATCGAGGCGGCTGCTCAGCTCAAGGCACTCACCGGACCAAGCGGCGCGCAGGTCGGGGTCCGCCTGACTCAGGACCCGCAACAGACCCAAGCCCTTCAGGTAGCCGGCGAGCGGGCTGGGGGTGCAGCCGGGGAGCGGTATGGTGTGGCGTTCAGTCATGGCGGTCTGCCTGTGCGGGGGTTCGACACCCGATTAGAATATGGCCATAATATTGGCGTTGTGGCCACATTTTCGGGGGCATCATGGAAGTCTCGGTACGTGAATTGAAGGACCACCTCTCCGAATACCTGCGCCGGGCGGCGGCGGGCGAGGAGATCGTGGTGACCTCCCATGCGCGGCCGATCGCGCGGCTGTCGGCTCTAGTCCAGGACGCGGCCTCGGAGGAGGAGCGGGCCCTGCAGCGGCTGCGGGCGCAGCCCTGGGTGAGCCCGGCGCAGATCGATGGCGGACTGCATCTGCCGTGGCCGCGGCTCAAGCTGGAGCCCGGCGAGAAGACGGTGGCCGAGCGGGTCGTGGAAGACCGGGGGTGATGCTCTATCTGGATACCTCGGCCTTGGTGAAGCTGTTCATCGAGGAGGCCGATTCGGCGGCGGTGTTCGAGGCCGTGGAGCGCAGTGGTGCCCAGGCCACCCTTCTGCTTTCCTATGCGGAGGCCTGTGCGGCCTTCGCCCGGGTCGAGCGCGAGTTGGGCAGGCCGGGCTGGTTCAAGCAGTTGCGTGCGGGCCTGGATGAGGCTTGGCCGCGGATCAACGTGATCGACCCGGACAAGGGCATGATCCAGCGCGCCGCGACGCTGGCCCATCGCCATGCCCTGCGGGGATGCGACAGCGTGCACCTGGCTGCGGCGGAGGCGGTGCATCGGCACGGGCCGGCCACCTTCGCCTGCTTCGACCGGCGTCTGGCCGAGGCGGCGCGCGCACTCGGGCTGACGGTTTTCGACGGTTGAGTGGGATACGAGCGCCGGGCGTGTCGCCATTCGCGGGGTTTCAGCCATCGTTCGAGCCCCCTGCGCCGGCCTGTTCGGCGGCGCTGGCGCGCCAGTCCGCCAGCCGCACCAGGGTCTCGAGCCAGGCCAGGCGGAAGGGGCCGTGGGCCGCGAGCAGCCCGAGGGTGCGCTCGCCCCAGGAGCGGCCCTGTTCACCCTCGCCGAGTTCCATCAGGGCCAGACACAGTTGGGTTTCGAGGCTCTGTTCGCCGTCGAAGGCGAGCGCGGGCAGGCGGTCGCCCTCCCAGATTCCGCGGGCGTAGCGGGCATCGCAAGGGGCGGCGGGCTCCGTGGGCAGGGCGCGCAGGGAGAGGCGCACCTTGCCGTGGTGGGCGGCGATCAGGTAGGCGACGAGGTCGGTCTCGGGGTCCGGGCGGGCCGGGTCGTCGTGGGCGGCGAGCCAGGCCAGGGCGGAGGCGAGTTCGTGGCGGAAGCCCGACCGTTCGTGGCGCAGCGGGCCGGGGCAGTTGGACTTGGCCAATTGGCCGGCCGGGGCCTTGGGGCAGCGGTGCATGGTGGCATCGAACACCGGGTGGGTCTTGCCGAGGTCGTGCCAGCGCCCGGCGCGGATGATGGGGGCGGCGTGCTCGGTCTCGCCGAGGGCGGCGCACAGGTCTGCGGCGGCCCGGGCGACGTGGCCGAGGTGGTCGGCGAGGGCCACGGGGTGCTGGCCGCGCGAGCGCCAGTCGGCGTCGTAGGTCTCGTGGTCGGACGCGGTGGCGGCGGGGATCTGGGGCACGGCGGCCTTGCTGGCAGGACTCGCGCCGAGTGCGGGATCGTAGCCGCCGGCGGCAGCGTCGAGGAGCAGGGTCTGGCCGGGGCGGGGGGCGCCCTGCAGGGGCTCCCAGCGGCCGGCGAGGCTGTCCCAGCGCCAGGGCTGGACTTCCTTGCGCTTGCTCAGGGCCTGGGCCTGCGCGATCCCGACCGGGCAGAGCTCGTCGCGGCCGGGGGCGGGCTGGGGTGCTGGAGCGTTGGGGTCGCCGTCGGTGAGCGTGCGCCAGAAGAGGTGCAGACCGGGGGTGCCGCTGTCGCGGATGTAGTCGGAGACGTCCACGTCGAAGCCGGAGAGGTCGGGGTCGGTGTTGAAGAGGTCGAGCAGGTCCTTGCGGCGCAGCACGGCGGTGAGCGGTCGCGCGCCGTCGCTGGGCGGCAGGCTGGCGGGGGCGACGTCGGTGAGCGTGGCCAGCCGTTCGCGGGCGGGAGCCAGATCCTCAGCCTGATAGGGCAGGGGGTCGGCGTCATCGGCGAGGTCCATCCAATAGACGCGGGCTCCGTCGTCATTGTGCTCGCCGTAGCGGTTGCAGCGCCCCAGGCGCTGCACCAGGGAGGGCCAGGGTGCGAGCTCGGTGAACAGCACCTTGGCAGAGAGGTCCACGCCGGCCTCGATGGCCTGGGTGGCGACCAGGATGCGGTCGTGCCCCAGCCCCTCGCGCAGTCGCGCCTCGGCGGCGCGGCGCTCGGCCGGGCGGAAGCGCGCGTGGATCAGCAGGTCGGCGGCCGCGGGGCGGGCCTGGCGCAGGCGCTGGTAGAGACCCTGGGCGCGGTCGACGCGGTTGAGGATGACCAGGGTCTGGGCGGTGGGGTCGTGGGCGGCCAGGACCTCCTCGCAGAGGGCGTCGAGGTAGACGGCCGCGCCTTTCTTCTGGTTCTCGGCATCCAGCCGGGTGGCAGCGGGGGCCAGGGCCTTGCGGGCGTCGAGGCGCTCGCCGGCCTGGGCGCGGTCGGCCTCGTCCAGGCCCAGGGTGGTGAAGCCGGGCAGGTCCGGGGCGAGGTCCACGGTGGCCAGCCAGTCGCGGTTCAGGGTGGCGGAGAGCCACAGGGAGCGGCTGGCGCACCCCGGCGGGTGGCGGCGGCGGAAGGCCTCGAGCTGGGCCGAGGTGGCCAGCCCGGCGCCCATCAGCTGCACCTCGTCGAAGGCCCAGAGACAGTCGTTGTGCAGCAGGGCGAAGTGTACCGGCCATTGGTAGCGGCTCATGCCGTAGCCGCGCATCAGGGCGCGAGAGAGAAGCATGTCCTGGGTGCCAATCAGGATCATCACCTCCTCGGGGTGCTCCGCCCAGCTCCGCAGATCGGGTTCGCCACCCATGAGTGTGTGGACCGAGATGTTTCCCTCGCCCACTTCACCGAGCAACTGGAGGTTCGCGAGCCAGGTGCGGATGTTGTCCACGGTCTGCTCCACGAGCACGCGCATGGGCAGGCACCAGACCAGCCGCCGCGGCGTGCTGGAATCGTGGAGGATGCGGCGTTTGTAGACCCAGGCCAGTGCGACAGCGGCAGTCTTGCCCAGCCCGGTGGGGATCTCGAGGGTGTCGGGCCAGGGCTCGTCCGCCAGCCTTCTCTGGTAGTCATAGGGCTCCTGTTCTGTCGCCGTGAAAAAGGTGTCCCTGAAACTCATGGCATCATCTCGATGGGTTGTTGTGGCGGTGGAATGCTGTGTGTGGTGTGTTGTGCCTCCCTGCCCGGCTCGCGTTTCCTTCACGTATCGCATCCGGTGCCGACCAGGAACAGAATCGCCAGCAAGGTGACTGAACTCGCCCGCAAGATAATCCGGACCAATCCCGCCACCACGATTACCGCCAGGGTGGGAAACACTCCGAAGGCGGCAACGGCCATCACGAACAGCAGCAGCACCGCGCCACCCACCAGCCACTCCACTCTCCCGGGGTCCGTGCCGTCTGTAGTGGCGCTCACCCCTTCAGCTCCAGTTCCACGGCCACCCCGATTCGGCCCCAGGGATTTGGCCCCTCCCGCAGCCGCGCGATGCGTGCCCCGATCCGTTCCCCCCGGTCCAGCAGCTGGCTCACCGCGGCGTTTTCCGTCCGCGGCAGGTAGCCGAGCTTGCGGCCGCGCCAGTCGGCGCGCACGGCCCGGGGGTCGTGGAGGTTGTCGGGCTCGCGGGTGAGGGTGAGGGGCTGGCCCTCGCGCAGCCGCGGCCAGAGCCGTTTGCCCTGGTGGTACTGGAAGCCGGCGAGGGGGGATTCCTGCAGCAGGATCCGGCGCGTGGCCGCAGGCTCTGTTGGCCGGGCCGCGGCCAGGGGCGCTGCGGCCAGGGCGGCGAGTGCGGTGAAGAAGCGGCGTCGGTTCATGGCTTTTCCCTCCCTGTCTTCGGGGTCTCCGTTTCCTCTCTTAGCACAGGCGGTGTCTCAGGAGGTGAGCCGCTGTCCTGATAAAGTTCCAGTGCGGCCTGGAGGCGGGCGCGCACCTCCACGCGCAGGTCAGGGGGTGAAACCACCTCCACGTCGGGGCCGTGGCGGAGGATGTCGAGGATGAGCTCCCGGGGGTCGCCGTAGGGGAGGGTGAGTTCGTAGCGCCCGTCATCGAGGAAACGCCCCCGCTGGTGGGGGTGCCAGCGCTCCTCGGCCACCCAGCGGGCGCGCTCGTGGGTGAAGCGCAGCACCGCCTCGGCGGTGGGCGGCCCGGCGAAGATGCCATAGGCGGTGGTGAGCCAAGCGTCGAGCGTTGCGTCGTCGAGGTCGAGGGCCGGTTCGTCGGTGGGTTGGGTCTGCCGGATCCGTTCCAGGGCGAAGGTGCGCAGGCCCTCGCGCAAGTGGCACCAGGCGTCGAGGTACCAGTTGTCGCGGTAGTGGACCAGCCGCTGGGGCGAGACGGTGCGTTGGGTCTCGGTGTCGCAGCCGCGGCCGTGGTAGCGGAGCCGGAGGCGGCGGCGACGGAGGAGGGCCTCGGCGATGGTGCCGAAGTGGCGGCTGTCGGCGGGGCGGGCGGCGAGGCTCAGGATGCGCACCCGGCGCGGGAGTTCGCCGCTGCCGAGATGCCGGTCGGCCAGCAGGGTCTCCAACCGCTGGCGCAGGGGCGCGAGCCAGGGGGCGAGGAGGCCGGGCTGAACCCCGGCCAGCAGGTGGTCTGCCGCCAGGAGGGCGTAGATCTCGCCGGCGTTGAGCCACAGGCCGGGGAGTTCGAAGGGGTGTTCGCCGGCGGGATCGTAGCGGTAGCCGTTCGCCTCCCGGTCATAGGTGACCGGGGCGCCGAGATAGTCGCGCAGTTCCCGCAGGGTGCGCATGAGCGTGGCCCGGGAGCACTCCAGCGCCTCCATGAGCCGCCGGCAGCTGAGCGGGTAGCGGGCCTCGCGCAGCAGCCGGTGCAGGCCATAGATGCGCTCGGTGCGATCCATCGCTTCGCTGTCCCCGGGTGACCGTTGTTTTCACAATGAAAGTAGACGGCGGCGGGGAGGAGTTCAAACAGGGGTGTGCGGACTCCAGTACGGGAAGTGGCTCGATGGGTGGAGAGCCACACCCGCTCCGGGCGGGTCATGCAGTCCGTTCAGGGGACTGGGCTGTGCCAGGCGGATTTCGATGCGCGCCTGTCGAAGGTGTAGGTGGTCTCGCAGCCGGCGCTGCGGTTCCAGGCGCCGACGAGATAGTCGGCATAGTCGGCACTATCCTGCTCGTAGGCGCGGAGCGCCGCCCATGCGGCATCAGGTGCTGCGACCGTCAGTTCCGCGGTGCTGAGGATCTGGCGCAGCACCGCGGAGACGGTGGTACGGGTATAGCCATAGGCGCGTTCGAGTACCCAGACCAACTCACAAAGCACCACGGGGTCCACATGCCCGGGCTGTTCCCGGGTGCAACGGGTTTCGATCAGCGCTGTGGCCCGTTCCGCCTGTTCCGGATCGTCCTGGACGATGTAGCGCACCAGGACATTGGTATCGAGGCCAATCATCGATCCGCGGCTGCCTTGCGGACGGCCGCATCCATCTCCTCCAGGCTGACGGGCCGTTGAGGAGGCGGCACCATGCCTTTGAGGCGGGTCACGGAAGCGGTGACCGGCTGCATCTCCACGCGACCGTCTTCCGTGATCACGAATTCAACCCGATCACCCGGCTTCAGGTGGAGTTGTTCCCGCAATGGCTTGGGCAGCGTCAGCTGGCCCTTGCTGGTCAGGGTTGCAAGCATAAATTCTTACCTTCACATGATTTCCTTATAAAAAGGTAAGGGTAGAGGCCCCACCCGTCAACTCATGGCCTGGCGCAGGGTTGGGTTTCAACTAAACCGGTAGCCCTTCGGCACCACCACCACCCCGTTGGGCGAGACGGTGAAGCGGGCCGCGTCCCGTTCGCGATCGTAGCCGATGGTCTCGCCGTCGGGGACCACCACGTGCTTGTCGATGATGCAGCCGCGCAGCCGCACCCGGCGTCCCACCCGGACGTCGTCGAAGAGGATGCTGTCCTCCACGTGGGACTCGTCGCCGATGGTGACCTCGGGGAAGAGGATGGAGTGCTGCACGCTGCCGCCGGCGATGACCACCCCGGAGGCGACGATGGCGTTGATGCTGATGCCCTCGGTGCCGGACTCTCCGGGCACGGTGCGCGACGGCGGGCACTGGCGGCTGTAGCTGCGGATGTTCCAGTCCCGCTGGTAGAGGTTGAGCGGTGGCACCGGCTCCAGCAGATCCATGTTGGCCCGGTAGTAGGAGTCCAGCGTGCCCACGTCGCGCCAGTAGCGGTCCGGGCTGACACGGCCGGCTGCGCCGCCAAAGGGGTAGGCGTAGACCGGCTGCGCGTGGATGAGCCGTGGCAGGATGTCGCGGCCGAAGTCGTGGCTGGAATCCCCGCGTTCCTGGTCCAGGGTCAGCTCCTCCATCAGCCGCTCGGTGTCGAAGACATAGATGCCCATGGAGGCCAGCGCGCGGCCGGGCCGGTCCGGCAGGGACCGCGGCTGCGGCGGCTTCTCGGTGAAGGCGGTGACGCGGTGGTCGACATCCACCGTCATGACGCCGAAGGCCCGGGCCTCGTCGGTGCCCACCTCCATGCAGGCCACGGTCGCCACCCCGCCGTGGGCGCGGTGGAAATCGAGCAGGGCGGCGTAGTCCATGCGGTAGATATGGTCGCCGGACAGGATCAGGGTGTAGCGGGCGCCGCTGCGCTCCACCAGGTAGAGGTTCTGGTAGATGGCGTCGGCGGTGCCGGCGTACCATCTTTCCCCGGTGCGCATCTGCGGCGGGACGGGGGTGATGTACTCGCCCAGCTCCGGGTTGAAGATGGACCAGCCGTCGCGCAGGTGCTTCTGCAGCGAGTGGGACTTGTACTGGGTCAGCACCAGCACCCGGCGCAGCCCCGAGTGCAGGCAGTTGGCCAGGGTGAAGTCGATGATGCGGTATTTGCCGCCGAAGGGCACGGCCGGCTTGGCCCGGTCGCCGGTCAGCGGGGCCAGGCGCGAGCCGATGCCGCCGGCCAGTACGAGGGTGAGCGTATCTTCGATGTGCATGGTCCAGCCGGTCTCCTGTGGTGGATGGTGACGGCGCGTCTTGCGGCCGCAGGGGGCTGACCTTGCACTGCAAATGACGTTCCAGGGTCTCCCTGTGCACCGTCAGCGTGCGGCGGCCGGACGGCAGGCTCAGTTTTTGTGCGTGACGGGTTCCTTCGCGCACCGTCCTGGTGCGTTGGTGCGCTGCCGCAAGGAGTGAGGCAGTACACTAGGAGCCTGTCGGACTTGAGGCTGATCGACTGCGCCGGCGGGACAGCGGCCCATATGGGACCGATTTTTCGTTACATAGACCCACTATGCGCCTCGAAATCGGCCCCATCTGTCCTCGCTCTCCCACTCGGCTCGCTACGATCGCTCAACTCCGACAGGCTCCTAGACTTGGCTGATGAATTTCCTCGACTTCTACGACATGCCCCTCTACCGCCCCCCCTCGGAGGGCGACAACGTCATCGTGCAGGCGACGCTCGGCTGCAGCTTCAACCGCTGCACCTTCTGCTCCATGTACAAGGGCAAGTCCTACGCGGAGCGGCCGCTGGCGGAGGTGTGTGCCGATATCGACCGGCTCGCCGCCGAGTTTCCGGAGGCGCGCCGGGTGTTCCTGGCCGACGGCGACGCCCTGGCCCTGCCCGCCGGCCACCTGCTGGCCCTCATCGCCCACCTCCATGAGCGGTTCCCGCGCCTGGCGCGGGTCTCCAGCTATGCCCTGCCGGCGAACCTGCTGCGGAAGAGCGCCGGGGAGCTCGAAGCCCTGCGCGCGGCCGGCCTGACGCTGCTCTACTACGGCATCGAGACGGGCTCGCCCGACCTGCTGCGGCGCATCGTGAAGGGGGCGACCTCGCGGGGGATGGCCGCGGGGCTGGAGAAAGCCGCAGCGGCGGGGATGAAGGTCTCGGCCACGGTGATCCTGGGCCTGGGCGGACGGCGCCACTGGGAGCGCCACATCGACGCCACCCTGGAGCTGGTCAACCGGGTGCCGCTGACCTACCTCTCCACCCTGCAGCTAGTGTACTGCTTCACTCCTGGCGGCGTTTTCAGAGCCCCCCAAGGAGGCCAAGGCAAGGCGCAGTCCGCAGGCAATGGCGAGCCCTTGGCAAGGACTGCAACGCAGCATTGGCCTCCTTGGGGGGCTCCCTTCGGGCGAGCCGCTGGCCGGCCATCTGCGGCGTTGCGCTCCCTTGAAAGGGACCTGCCATTCCTGCGCGAGCGCGCCTTGCATCTGACCGACCAGCGACTCGCTGAAAGCGTCGCCAGGAGTGAAGCAGTACACTGAGGCTGGCCCCGGAGGTGGAGGCGGAGTTCCTGCAACGGTTCGGGGCGGACTTCGAGTGGCAGGACGATGGGGGCATCCTGGCCGAGCAGGCGCGGCTGGTGGCCGGGCTGGCGCCGCCGCAGCCGGTCATCTTCCGCTCCAACCACGCCTCCAACGCCCTCCCGCTGGCCGGCACCCTGCCGGCGGACCGGGAACGGCTGCTGGCCCAGATCGAGGCGGCCGGCGCGGGCGCCGTGGGGCTGCGCCCGCGCTGGCTGCGGGGCTACTGAGGATCAGGGTGAAGGGATAAGGGATAAAGGTGAAGTGAAGGGATTAAGGGTGCAGGGCACCATCGCACTCACGCACTCACGCACTCACGCACTCACGCACTCACGCACTCACGCACTCACGCACTCACGCACTCACGGAACACGGAACACGGAACACGGAACACGGAACACCCGTCACAGGCTCTTGTGGGTCCCGTCGCAATGGGGCTTCCTGCCGCTGTGGCGGCAGCCGCACAGCCAGACCCTGGTCTTCTCCTCGAGCCTGAGCTCCACCGGCGCGAGCCCCGTGCCCTTGTGGGAGCCGTCGCAGAAGGGCTGGCTCCCGGAGCGTCCGCAGGCGCACCACCAGTAGGTGCCGGCCTCCAGTTCCAGGGCGTAGGGATGCTTCTGGGTCACCACGGGTTCGGTCATATTTCGTCTCCTGTATGATGCGGGCGCAGGCGGCCTGCTTGTTATGGATGTTGTGGATATTCAGCCTATGGAATCGTCGGGTCATTCTAGTCACGCGGGGGGAGCGGAGAAACCGATCTTGTCCGGTGCGTCCGCCATGGCGCGATTCCTCGTCGAGGGGGTGGTGATCCGCCACGTGGGGCCGGTGGATCTCGCCATCCGCGCCGGCGAGTGCGTCTGCCTCAGCGGCCCCTCCGGCAGCGGCAAGAGCCTGCTGTTGCGCGCGCTGGCGGATCTCGACCCCCACGCGGGCGACGCCCGCCTGGACGGCCGGTCCGCGGAAGGCTTCGCTCCCGCCGACTGGCGGCGGCGGGTGGGGCTGCTGCCGGCGGAGAGCCACTGGTGGACCGACCGGGTGGGGGACCATTTCGCCCGCTGGGACGGCGAGGCGGCCGCGCTGCTCGGGTTCGGACCCGAGACCCGGCTCTGGAGCGTCACCCGGCTCTCCACCGGCGAGCGGCAGCGCCTGGCCCTGTTGCGGCTGCTGGCCAACGACCCGGCGGTGCTGCTGCTCGACGAGCCCACCGCCAGCCTGGACGCCGCGAGCGTGGGGCGGGTGGAGGCGCTGGTGGCCGAGTACCGCCGCAGCCGCGACGCCGCGGTGTTGTGGGTGAGCCACGACCCGGACCAGGCCGGGCGGGTGGCCGGGCGCCGTTACCGGCTGGAGGCGGGACGGGTGGTGGCGGAGGCGGCCGGAGCATGATCCATCTCTCCTACGTCGACCTGGCGCTGGCGGCCGTCCTGGTGCTCGCCCTGGGGCTGCTCTCCCGCCACCTGGGGCTGGGCATCGAGCGCTCGCTGGGGTGGTCGGCTCTGCGCACGGCGGTGCAGCTGTCCCTCATCGGCCTGGTGCTCAAGGTCCTGTTCCAGCATGTCCACCCGGGCTGGGTGGCGCTGATGGGGGCGATCATGCTGGCGGCGGCGGGGCGCGAGGTGATGGCGCGCCAGAAGCGGCGCCTGGCGGGGGCCTGGGGCTACGGGGTCGGCTTTGTCTCCATGTTCGTCTCCGCCTTCACCGTCACCGTGCTGGCGCTGCTGGTGGTGGTGCAGCCGGAGCCCTGGTATGCGCCCCAGTACGCCATTCCCCTGCTGGGCATGTTGCTCGGCAACACCATGAACGGCGTGGCCCTGGCGCTGGATCGCATCAACCAGGGAGCCTGGCAGCAGCGCGGGGCCATCGAGGCGCGGCTGCTGCTGGGGGCGGACGCCGCCACCGCCGTCTCGGCACTGCGCCTGGAGGCGATGCGCAACGGCATGATTCCCATCATCAACGCCATGGCCGCGGCCGGCATCGTCAGCCTGCCGGGCATGATGACCGGCCAGATCCTCGCCGGCAGCCCGCCGCTGGAGGCGGTGAAGTACCAGATCCTGATCATGTTCCTCATCGCCGGCGGCACCGGCTTCGGGACCGTGGCGGCGGTGTGGCTCGGCAGCCGGCGACTGTTCGACGGCCGCGAGCGCCTGCGCCTGGACCGGCTGACGGATGGGTGAGTGCGTGAATGCGTGAATGCGTGAATGCGTGAATGCGTGAGTGCGTGAGTGCGTGAGTGCGTGAGTGCGTGAGTGCGTGAATGCGTGAGTGCGTGAATGCGTGAGTGCGTGAATGCGTGAGTGCGTGAATGCGTGAGTGCGTGAGTGCGTGAGTGCGTGAATGCGTGAGTGCGTGAGTGCGTGAATGCGTGAGTGCGTGAGTGCGTGAGTGCGTGAGTGCGGTTGCGCGGGCCCGCTGTTTCCGGGACGCTCTTGGCGGAACACGGAACACGGAACACGGAACACGGAACACGGAACACGGAACACGGAACACGGAACACGGAACACGGAACACGGAAACATGCCCCGAGCAATCGCCCTCCTGCTCCTCGTCCTGACCGTCCCGGCCGGCGCGGGGGATATCTACCGCTGGACCGACGCCCAGGGGCGGGTGCACTTCGGTGACCGGCCGCCGGCGGGAGCGGGCGAGGCGCTGCCGCTGACCAGCCGCCCGACGCCGCCGGCGCCGGAGCCCGACGCCGGGGCGCGGCGGGCGCGGCAGGAGCGGCTGCTGCGGGCGTTCGAGACGGAGCGCCGGGAGCGGGCGGAGCGGGCCGCGGCCGCCCGCGCGGAGACCGAGCGGCGCGAGCGCAACTGCCGCGTCGCCCGGGAGCGGCTGGCGGGTGTGCGCTCGGCCGCCTACCTGTTCCGGCGCGACGAGTCCGGGGAGCGGGCGATCCTGGACGCCACGGAGCGGGCCGCTGCGGAGGCGGAGAGCGAGGCGCTGGTGGCGCAGTGGTGCGACTGACGCGGCGCCGGGCCGGATCGGTCAGGAGGGCGGAATCGGTTGCACCCATTGCGCCCTGCGGGCGCAATCCTTATCCCTTGACCGCCCTCACTTGACCGCCCTCACTCCGGCAGCCCCTCCAGCATGAACTGGGGCAACGCCAGGGCGCCCTGGTGCAGGGCGGCATTGTAGTAGCGGGTGGGGAAGGGGCGGGCGCGGGCATCCGCCTCGCGGAAGGCGTCCAGCGGCTCGCCCTTGCGGGCCATGGTGGCCGACCACCAGCCGGAGGGATAGACCGGCTGTGGGAAGTGCAGGGTGCGGGTGTGGCTGAAGCCGGCGGCGCGCATGGCCTTGTGCATGGGCTGGATGATGCGCTCGAAGTGCAGCAGCGGCGACTCGCTCTGCTGCACCAGGATGCCGCCCTTGCCCAGCGCCCGGAAGCAGTTGCGGTAGAAGGGCTCGCCGAACAGCCCCTCGGCCGGGCCGATGGGATCGGTGGAGTCGATGATGACCAGGTCCACGGAATCGGCCGGGGCCTGCTTCATCCACGCGATGCCGTCGCCGAAATGGAGCTCCGCCCGCGGGTCGTCGTTGGCCTCGCACAGCTCCGGGAAGTACTCCTCGGACAGGCGCGTCACCCGCTCGTCGATTTCCACCTGCAGGCAGTGCTCCACGCCCGGGTGGCGCAGCACCTCGCGCAGCGTTCCGCAATCGCCGCCGCCGATGATCACCACGCGCTTTGGATCGGCATGGGTGAACAGCGCCGGGTGGGACATCATCTCGTGGTAGAGGAAGTTGTCCCGCGAGGTGAGCATCACCAGTCCGTCGAGGGTCATGAGGTAGCCCCACCGGGTGGTCTCGTAGATGTCGAGGCGCTGATAGGGTGTCTGCTCCTCGTAGACGTGGCGCGCGGTCTCCAGGGAGAAGGCGCTGCCGTGCTCCTCGCAGCGCTCGGTAAACCAGTTGCGGGGTGCTTCCTGGGCCATGACGGGCTCCACTGCCGGAAAGGGAACAAGGGTGCCAAAAGATACCGGAAGGGCGGCAGAGCCCACAAGGGACTGTGATCACCTGGCCCGCTGCCCGATAATGGGCCATTACAGCAGCGACGGGAGCCGGTCAGCGGTGAGCTGGACTATCGACAAGGCGCGCGAACTCTACAGCACCGCCAACTGGGGCGGCGGCTACTTCGACGTGAACGGCGACGGTCACCTGGTGTGCCGTCCCGACCGGGATCCCGCCCATCCCGGCGTGGACCTGGTGGCGCTGGTCCGCGAGGTGCGCGAGGCGGGGCTCATCCTGCCGGTGCTGGTGCGCTTCACCGGCATTCTCCACGACCGGGTGGACACCCTCTGCGGCGCCTTCGCCGCGGCGACCGCGGCGGAGTCCTACCGGGGCCGCTACACGGCGGTCTATCCCATCAAGGTGAACCAGCAGCGCCGGGTGGTGGAGGAGATCCTGCGCCACGGCGGCAGCCGCGTGGGCCTGGAGGCGGGCAGCAAACCCGAGCTGATGGCCGTGCTGGCGCTGTCCCGGCCCGGGCGCGGGGTGATCATCTGCAACGGCTACAAGGACCGGGAGTACATCCGCCTGGGCCACATCGCCCGGGCCATGGGCCACCGCATCCACCTGGTCATCGAGAAGCTCTCGGAGCTGGAGACGGTGATTGCCGCCTCCCACGAGCTGGGGGTGAAGCCGCTGCTGGGGATCCGGGTCCGGCTCGCCTCCATCGGCGCCGGGAAGTGGCAGAACACCGGCGGCGAGAAGGCCAAGTTCGGCCTCTCCGCCGCCCAGGTGCTGGAGGTGGTGCGGCGCCTGAAGGCGGCGGACATGCTCGAGTGCCTGCAGCTCCTGCACTTCCACATGGGCTCCCAGATCGCCAATATCCGCGACATCCAGGCCGGCCTGCGCGAGGGGGCCCGCTACTACGCCGAGCTGCACCGGCTCGGGGTGCCCATCGGCACCGTGGACATCGGCGGGGGGCTCGGGGTGGACTACGAGGGCACCCGCTCCCGCGCCTACTGCTCCATGAACTACAGCGTTCAGGAGTACGCCAACAACGTGGTGCACCTGCTGGCCGAGGTGTGCGCCGAGGAGAACCTGCCCCACCCGGACATCATCACCGAGTCGGGGCGGGCCATGACCGCCCACCACGCGGTGCTGCTCACCAACGTCATCGACATCGAGCGGGGTCCCGACCAGGACGTCCCGCCGCCGCCGGTGGAGGCCGAGCCGCTGATCCTCCGCGATCTGCGCTACGGCCTCGGGCACCTGGACCGGCACTCCGCCGTGGAGGCCTACCATGACGCGCTCTACTGGCTGGCCCAGAGCCAGGAGCAGTTCGTCCACGGGCTGCTGAGCCTCGATCAGCGCGCCCTGGCCGAGCGTCTCTACGCCGCCACCTGCCGGCGGGTGCGGGAGCTGCTCGCCCCGGGCAAGCGCAGCCACCGGGAGGTGCTCGACGAGCTCGACGAGAAGCTCGCCGACAAGTATTTCTGCAACTTCTCCCTGTTCCAGTCCCTGCCCGACGCCTGGGCCATCGACCAGTCCTTCCCCATCGTCCCCCTGCAGCGGCTCGACGAGCGCCCCGGCCGACGGGCGGTGATCGAGGATCTCACCTGCGACTCCGACGGGCGCATCGACACCTTCGTGGAGGAGGGCGGCACCGAGCACACCCTGCCGCTGCATGCCGTCGCCGCCGAGGAGGACTATCTCCTCGGCATCTTCCTGGTGGGGGCCTACCAGGAGATTCTCGGCGACATGCACAACCTGTTCGGGGACACCGACTCGGTCCACGTGGAGGCGCTGCCCGGCGGCGGCCACCGGCTGGTGGAGCCGGTGCGGGGCGATACGGTGGACAATGTCCTCCGCTATGTCCACTTCGAGGCGGAACAGCTCCTCGCCGCCTACCGCGACCAGCTGGAGAGCGCGGCGCTGCCGGCGGCGGCGCGGGCGGGGTATCTCGAGGAGCTCGAGGCGGGACTGCGCGGCTACACCTACCTGGAAGACTGAGGACGCCCTATCCGCACCGGCTGCAGCCGGTGCGGGACAGTTCCGCGCTCGCGGCCGGGTCCCGCGACGGGAACCTGACCGCCGCCGCGCAGCCGATGCCGGCGGTGAGCAGGGTGCCGATGCGCCGGATCATTGCCGGCCTTGCTCTCCTTGCCGATTATTTGAGCTTATTTTCAGGATTTCCTTTTAGCCCCGCCCGTTCCCGGGCATCCATGTTAGAGTTCCTTGAATCATGGCCGGGAACTCAGGGCACGGAATGCGGGTTCTGCTTCTTGAGGGGGACAACGACAAGGCGCGGCACCTCGGCGCGCTCGTATCCGGGCCGGACGCGGCCCGCTGGTCCGTGGTCCATGAACAGGATACGGACGCGGCCCTGGCGCGCCTAGGCGCTGAAGTCTTCGATCTCCTGCTGCTGGATCCCGCCTGCGGTGGGGCCCCTCCCTTCACGACCCTCCAGCGTCTCAACGCGGCGCTGCCCGCACTGCCCATCGTGGCGCTCTGCCCCGGTCACGGCGGGGAGCGCTCCGCCGGGTGCGCGGCCCGTGGCCGGGGGGTGGTGGCCTGCCTCGATCGGCGGCTGGCCGACGATGGGGCCGGGCTGCGCGCGGCGCTGGAGCAGGTGGTGGCCGGAGCGATCAAGGGAGCGGGCGGACCGGGGCGCCTGCACCGGGCCCTGGTGACGCTCAGCCAGTGCAACCAGGCGCTGGTGCGCGCCCCCGACGAGGCCACCCTGCTGGAGCGGATCTGCCAGGTGGCGGTGGGTCCGGGGGGGTATCGGATGGCCTGGATCGGCTTCGCCGTGGAGCGCCCCGGGCGGGTGGTGGAGCCGGTGGCGATGGCCGGCCACGTGGAGGGTTACCTGGAGCGCATCCAGGTGCGCTGGGATGACGGCCCGCTGGGCCAGGGCCCGGTGGGACGGGCCATCCGCGGCGGTGCGCCGGCCCTGGTCCGCTACGTGGAAGGGAGCCCGGGCTTCAGCCCCTGGCGCGAGGAGGCGCTGCGCCGGGGCTATGCCTCGGTGCTGGCGTTGCCGCTGCGCCATGCCGACGCCGTCATCGGGGCGTTGTGCATCTATGCCGGCGAGCCGGATGCCTTCGACGAGGGCGAGGTCGGTCTGCTCGACGAACTGGCCGCCGATCTCTCCTACGGCATCACCGCGCTGCGCAGCCGCGCCGAGCGGCAGGCCGCGGAGGCGCGGATGCGGGTGCTCTCGCGGGCTCTCGAGCAGACCGCCGACGCGGTGATGATTACCGACGCCGGGGGCCGTATCGAGTTCGTCAATCCCGCCTTCACCCGCACCACCGGCTACAGCGCCGCGGAAGCCGTCGGCCGGCCGGCTTCCCTGCTCAAGTCCGGTCGGCACCAGGCGAAGCTGTACACCGCCCTGTGGCGGGACCTGGCGGCGGGTCGCAGCTTCCAGGGCACGCTCGTCAACCGCCGCCGCGACGGGAGTCTCTACTCCGAAGAGAAGACCATTACTCCCCTGTTCGACGACAGCGGCGCCATAACCCATTACATCTCCACCGGCCGGGACATCACCCGTCGCCTCGAGGACGAACAGCGCATCCGCTACCTGAGCAGCCGTGATCCCCTGACCGGCCTGCCCAACCGCGCCGCCTTCCTGGAGCGGCTCGACCCGGCGCTGAGACAGGAGGGCGAGGAGCGCGGGGGGGCGGCGGTGGTGGTGCTCGATGTGGATCGCTTCAAGATGATCAACGACACCCTCGGTCCGGGTGGCGGTGATCAGCTTCTGCGCCAGCTGGCCGAACGGCTGGGGCGGGTGCTGCAGTCCGGAGACCTGCTGGCGCGACTGGGCAGCGACGAGTTCGCCATCCTGCTGGGTGAGGTGCGCACGCCGGAGCAGGCGATGACCCGTGTCCGGCGGCTGCAGTCGTCTCTCGCACCCGCCGTCCGGCTGAATGGCTACGAACTGTTCATCAGCGTCGGCATCGGCGTGAGCCTCTATCCCCATGACGGAAATGACGGCACGCAGCTGCTCGGCAATGCCGAGGCCGCCCTGCACCGGGCCCGTCTCCAGGGGCGCGCCGGCCTGCGGTTCTACACCGCCGATATCGATGCCCGGGCCCACGGGCAGTTGGCCCTGGAGGCGGACCTGCGCCGGGCGCTGGAACGGCGGGAGCTGCAGCTCCACTACCAGCCCCAGCTGGATCTGCGGACCGGGGCCGTGGTGGCCGTGGAGGCGCTGCTGCGCTGGCAGTGTCCCCGCCGCGGGCTCGTCGCGCCAATGGAGTTCATTCCGCTGCTGGAGGAGACCGGCTTGATCCGGCCGGTGGGCGACTGGGTGCTGGCGGAAGCCTGCCGGCAGGCTTCCGCCTGGCGTGACGCCGGCCTGCCGCCGCTGGTGATCGCCGTCAACCTCTCTCCGCTCCAGCTGGAGGACGGCGAACTGGCGCAGCGGCTGCAGCGGCACCTGGAACAGGCCCGGCTCGAGCCGGCGCTCCTGGAGCTGGAAATCACCGAGACCACCCTGATGCGCCATGGCGGCGGAGCGCTGGCAATGCTGGAGTCAATCAACGGGCTGGGCGTGCAGCTGGCCCTCGATGACTTCGGCACCGGCTACTCCTCGCTCGGCTACCTGACGCGCTTCCCCCTGCACACGGTGAAGATCGACCGCAGTTTCGTCAGCCAGCTGCCGCGCCATGAATACAGCGTGGAGGTGGTGCGCGCCATCGCGGGACTGGCCCACGGCCTGGGCCTGACCCTGGTGGCCGAGGGCGTGGAGCATCCCGGCCAGGTGGAGCTGCTCCGGGAGCTGGGTTGTCACCGGCTCCAAGGGTTCCTGTACGCCCGTCCGATGCCGGCCGAGGAGCTGGCCGGCTGGATTGCCGCACGGAACTGAAACCCTTGGGCGATTGCGCCGGTCGGAAGAGTCAAGGGATAAGGGATAAGGGATAAGGGATAAGGTCGTTCCGTGGTCAGGATGGCATCGTCTTCCCATCACCCATCACCCATCACCCATCACCCATCACCCATCACCCATTACCGTGAATGCGTGAATGCGTGAATGCGTGAATGCGTGAATGCGTGAATGCGTGAATGCGTGAATGCGTGCGGGGATTGGTGCCGCAGCGCCCGCCGCAGCGGTCATCCGCCAGCCGCGCGTCGAAGTAGCGCTACACTTGCGGTATCGCCCCACAGGAGACGGAGTACGCGATGAAGATCAAGATCGACCTGGAAGCCACCCCCCAGGAGCTGCGCACGTTCTTCGGGCTGCCCGACGTGGAGCCACTGCAGCGGGAACTCATGGACCAGATCCGGGAGCGGATGCTCTCCGGCATGGAGGGATTCGACCCGGCGACCCTGATGAAGCCCTTCCTGCCGCCCCACCTGCAGTCCATGGAGGCGCTGCAGAAGAGCTTCTGGGACGCCTTCTCCGCGGGCATGGGCCAGTCCGGGAAGAAGGCCGGCGGCGGGGAGGAGTAGGCGACGCAGGTTAACCGGGCAGCCTGCGGCGGAAACCGGGATCCCGGCGGGAGAGGAGAATGTCGAGAAAGCCGGAACAGCTCAAAGCCGATCTCATCCGGAAGGTGATTGCCCTGGCGGAGGCGAAGGTGTCCGGGGACCGCCTGGCGGAGCTGGAATCGTTCATCGAGCAGTACTACCTCCGCGCCGCGCCGGAGGATCTGCTGGAGCACTCACCCGAGTCGCTCTACGGCGTCGTCCTGGCCCACTGGAACTTCATCCATCTGCGCACGCCCGGCGACGCCCGGATCCATGTCTACAACCCCAGCCACGAGCAGCACGGCTGGCAGTCGGTCCACACGGTGGTGGAGATCGTCACCGATGACATGCCTTTCCTGGTGGACTCGGTGCGCATGGCGGTCAACCGGCTGGGGCTGACGCTGCACCTGCTGATTCATCCCGTGCTGCGGGTGGAGCGTGACGCCCGGGGGCGGCTCGGCGCCATCGTGCCGGCGGGGGCCCCCGCGGAGCGGGGAATGCAGGAGTCGCTGATGCACCTGCAGGTGGACCGGCAGACCGATCCGGCCGAGCTGGCACGGCTGCACCAGACCCTCGAGCAGGTGCTGGCCGACGTGCGCATCACCGTGGATGACTGGAGCCGGATGCGCGAGCGGCTGGAGACGGTGATCGAGGGCCTCGAGCGTACCCCCCCGCCGCTCAATCCGGCCGATCTGAACGAAGGCCGGTCCTTCCTGAGCTGGCTTCTGGACGGGCACTTCACCTTCGTCGGCTACCGGCACTACCGCCTGCTGGAGGAGCAGGGGGAGGATGTGCTGCGGGCGATGCCCGGCACCGGGCTGGGTGTACTGCGCCGGCGCGAGGAGCACGAGGCGTCGGCGAGCTTCTCCGCCCTGCCCGAGCCGCTCCGCCGCCGCGCCCATGAAGCCGAGCTGCTGGTGATCAACAAGGCCTCCGCCCAGTCGACGGTGCACCGGCCGGTGCCGCTCGACTACGTGGGCGTGAAGGAGTTCGACAGCAGCGGCGAGGTCATCGGCGAACACCGTTTTCTCGGCCTCTACACCTCCGCGGCCTACAACCTCTCGCCCTCCGCCATTCCCCTGGTCCGGCGCAAGGTGGCGCGGGTGATGGTGCGCTCGGGACTGGCCGCCTCCAGCTACGCCGCCAAGGCCCTGCTCAACATCATCGACAACTTTCCCCGCGACGAGCTGTTCCAGGCCAGCGAGGAGGAGCTGTTCGACATCACGCTGGGCATCCTCCACCTGCAGGAGCGGCGGCGCATCCGGCTGTTCGTCCGCCGCGACCCCTTCGGCCGCTTCTTCTCCTGCCTGGTATTCGTACCCCGCGATCGCTATGACACCGCCCTGCGCATCAAGATGCAGGGTATCCTGCAGGAGGCCTTCGGCGGAACCCGGGCCGAGTTCAATACCCGGTTCTCGGAATCGGTCCTGGCGCGCATCCACTTCACCATCCACACGCCGGTGGGGAGCGAGCCGGCCTACGAGGTGCGCGAGATCGAGCAGCGCCTGCAGGAGTCGGCCCGCAGCTGGGCCGACGATTTCCAGCAGGCGCTGATGGAGCACTTCGGCGAGGAGCGGGGCAACCGCCTGCTCTCCACCTACCAGTACGCCTTTCCCGCCGGCTACCGCGAGATCCACCCGGCCTGGACCGCGGTCTATGACGTGGAGCACATCACCCGCCTGCCGGCGGAAGGACCCGGCCTGAGCCTCTACCGGCCGCTGGAGGAGGCCGGCGGGAACCTGCACTTCAAGCTCTTCGCCCGCGGCGCCCCGATCCCGCTCTCCGACGCCCTGCCGGTGCTGGAGAACATGGGCCTGCGGGTGGTGGGAGAGCAGCCCTTCGAGGTGCGTCCGGCCGGGGCCGACCCGGTCTGGATCCACGATTTCCTGATGGTGTTCGCCCGCGGCCCCGAGCCCGACCCGGAGGTGGTCCGCACCATCTTCCAGGAGGCCTTCGCCGGCATCTGGCGCGGCGATCTCGAGAACGACGGCTTCAACCGGCTGGTTCTCGAGGCGCGCCTGTCCGGGCGCGAGGTGGCCCTGCTGCGGGCCTACTGCCGCTACCTGCTGCAGACCGGCATTCCCTTCAGCCAGTCCTACATGGAGCAGACGCTCGCCAACAATCCGGAAATCGCCCGCATGCTGGTGCGCCTGTTCCAGGCCCGCGCCAAGCCCCAGGAGAAGGTCCATGCCGAGGCCCGTGCCGCGCGCCTGGAGAAGATGCTGGCGGAAACCCTGGACGCGGTGGCCAACCTCGACGAGGACCGCATCCTGCGCCGTTTCCTGGCGGTGATCCGGGCCACCCTGCGCACCAACTGGTATCAGCGCGGGCCCAGCGGCGCGCCCAAGCCCTATCTGGCCATCAAGCTCGATCCGGCCCGGATTCCGGATCTGCCCCTGCCGCGCCCGATGTTCGAGATCTTCGTCTACTCGCCCCGGGTGGAGGGGGTGCACCTGCGCGGAGGCAAGGTGGCCCGCGGTGGACTGCGCTGGTCGGACCGCCGCGAGGACTACCGCACCGAGGTGCTCGGTCTTATGAAGGCGCAGATGGTGAAGAACGCGGTCATCGTCCCGGTGGGGGCGAAGGGCGGCTTCGTCTGCAAGCGCCTGCCCGTCGACGGCGACCGCGAGGCGCTGCAGGGCGAGGTGGTCGCCAGCTACCAGACCTTCGTGCGCGGCCTGCTGGACCTGACCGACAATCTGGTCCAGGGCCGGGTGGTGCCGCCAGAGGGCGTGGTGCGGCACGATGACGACGATCCCTACCTGGTGGTCGCGGCGGACAAGGGCACCGCCACTTTCTCCGACACCGCCAACGCCATTGCCCGGGAGTACGGCTTCTGGCTGGGTGACGCCTTCGCCTCCGGCGGCTCCGCCGGCTATGACCACAAGAAGATCGGCATCACCGCCCGCGGCGCCTGGGAGTCGGTGAAGCGCCACTTCCGCGAACTGGGCCGGGACATCCAGTCAAGCCCCTTCACCGTGGTGGGCATCGGCGACATGTCCGGCGACGTGTTCGGCAACGGCATGCTGCTCTCGCCCCATATCCGCCTGGTGGCCGCCTTCAACCACCTGCACATCTTCCTCGATCCCAACCCCGACCCGGAGACCGGCTTCCGCGAGCGGCAGCGGCTCTTCGCGCTGCCCCGCTCCAGCTGGGCCGACTACGATCGCACCCTGCTCTCCCGCGGGGGCGGCATCCACCTGCGCACCCAGAAGTCCATCGCCCTGTCGCCGGAGGTGCGCGAACTGCTGGGCGTGAGCGCCGAACATCTCACGCCCAACGAGCTCGTCCGCCTCATCCTCACCGCCCCGGTGGATCTGCTCTGGAACGGCGGCATCGGCACCTACGTCAAGGCGGCCCGGGAGCGGCACGCCGACGTCGGTGACCGGGCCAACGACGGGGTGCGGGTGGATGGCCGCGATCTGCGCTGCCGGGTGGTGGGTGAGGGGGGCAACCTCGGCTTCACCCAGCTCGGCCGGGTGGAGTACGCCGCCGCGGGCGGGCGCATGAACACCGATTTCATCGACAACTCCGGCGGCGTGGACTGCTCCGACCGCGAGGTGAACATCAAGATCCTCCTCAACGCGGTGGTGGACAGCGGCGACCTCACGGGAAAACAGCGCAACCAGCTGCTGGCGGAGATGACCGGGGAGGTGGCGGCGCAGGTGGTGCGGGACAACTACGCCCAGAGCCAGACGTTGAGCCTGATGGCGTTCCAGGCCCCGCAGCTGCTGACCCAGCACAGCCGCTACCTGCACACCCTGGAGAAGGGCGGGGTGCTTGATCGGGCGCTGGAGGGATTGCCCGGCGACGAGGAGCTCACCGAACGCCAGGCCGCCAATCAGGGGCTGACCCGCCCCGAGCTGGCGGTGTTGTTCGCCTACAGCAAGATCCACCTCTACGGCCATCTGCTGGACTCCGATCTGCCCGACGACCCCGGGGTGGTGGTGCTGCTGGAGCGCTACTTCCCGACGCCGTTGCGCGAGCGCTTCCAGTCGCGGATGGGCGAGCACCGGCTGCGGCGCGAGATCATCGCCGGACAGATCACCAACCAGCTGGTCAACCGCATGGGTCCCCTCTACGCCCACCGCCTGGAAGAGGCGACGGGCGCCGGCGCGGCCAACCTGGCCCGGGCCTTCGTCTGGGGCTGCGAGGTCTACGGGGCGGAGGCCCTGTGGGAGGCCATCGAGGCGCTGGACAACCGGGTGGCGGCGGAATTGCAGCTGGACATGCTGCGCAACACCGCCTGGCTGGTGGAGCGTGCGGCGCTATGGTTCCTGCGCCGCTACCGCTCCTGCCCGGACGTGGCCGGAACCCTGGCGCGGTTCCGACCGCGAGTGGCGGAGATTGCCGCCGACCTGCCCCGGCTGCTGGTGGCCGAGGAGCGCCAGGGGCTGCGCAGGCAGGCCAAGGCCCTGGCCAAGAAAGGGGTTCCGGCCGAGCTCGCCGGCCAGGTGGCGGGGCTCGGGCAGCTGCCCTCCGCCCTGGATATCGTCGAGGTGGCCGGCGAGAACGGCGCGGATGTGAAGACTGTCGCCCACCTCTATTTCCACCTTGTCGATGCGCTGGAGATCTGGTGGCTGCGCCGGCATATCGCCGCGTTGCCCCAGCAGAACTACTGGCAGGCCCGCGCGCGGACCGCCCTGCGCGACGAGCTGCTGGAGCAGCAGGCCGCGCTCACCATGGCCACCCTGGCGCTGGCCCCGCGGGAGGAGTCGACCGCCGCCCGCCTGCGCGCCTGGAAAGGGTGCTGCGAGCCCTTCCTCGGTCGCTGGGAGCAGGTGCTCGGCGAACTGAAGGCGGCCACCAGCGTGAGCTACGAGATGCTCACCGTGGCGGTGCAGGAACTCCGCGAGCTGGTCTCCGCCTGCCAGCCGGGCACTGACCAGACCTGCGAGGTGGTCCTGGAGACGGAACCGGATCCTGCAGGCGATGGCTGAGACCGCCCCCACAACCGGAGGATTGTTTCCCCTGCCGGGCTCCGGGGGCGGGGAGCGCTCCGACCCGCTCCTGGAGCGCCCGGGCCTGCGCATCGAGCGCATCGTTTCCCGGGGCCATGCCAGTCCCGGGGGGTTCTGGTACGACCAGGACGAGGCGGAATGGGTGCTGGTGGTTGAGGGCCGGGCCCGCCTGCGGGTGGCGGGGGAGCCGCAGCCCCGCGAGCTGGGCCCCGGCGACTGGATCCACCTGCCCGCCCACTGCCGCCACCGGGTGGAGTGGACCGATCCGGAGCGGGAGACGGTCTGGCTGGCGGTGTTCTACACTCAGTCCCATGAGAACGTTGAATAGACAGGATTTGGGGCGATGGGCGAGGGTGCCGCGATTCTCCATCACCGTGAGTGCGTGCGCCGGATGAGTGTTTTGCGGGTTGTCTGTTGTCAATAAGCCGTACCGGTCCGGATGATTAAGATTCTCCACGCTTGCCTGTTCATGCTCTGGAATACGACCCGATGAAAAAGCTGTTCGACCGATATCTCCCGGCGCTGCTCCTGGTGGTCCTGGCCGCTGCGACCCTGCTGGCCTTCCTGGACCCTGGCGCGGGCAGCCTACTGCCGTGGCTGGTGCTCCTGGCCCTGGCGGGTGGCGTCTATCTGTCACGCAGCGCCGGGGAGGAGGAGGAGGACGAGTTTTTCGTCTGGAAGGAGGAGTATGCCGTGGGTATCGAGACAATCGACCAGGATCACAGGCGGATGCTCAGCCTCGTCAACAATCTCAAGGCGGCGGCGCTGTGCAGGACCGGCGAGGCATTCGAGCGCCAGACCCTGCAGGAACTGGTGGACTACACCCACTACCACTTCCAGCGCGAGGAGAAGCTGATGGAGGAGTATGGCTACCCCGACCTGGAGGGGCACAAGGCCCAGCACGACCAGATGATCATCCAGGTGGACACCTTCATGCGCCGCTACGAGGAGCGCGGACGCGAAGCGCTGGCCGAGGTGGTCGAGTACCTCAAGCAGTGGCTGCTGCAGCACGTGAACGGTACCGACAAGAAGTTCGTTCCCTACCTGCACGAGCACGGGGTGCGTTGAGCTGCGCAGTCTCCGGCTGTCAGCCGCCAGTCGCCAGCCTGGGCAGGTTTCCGGAGACAGCACCGGAAGCCCGTGGTGCCCAGTCGCCCTGAGTCTGACAACCGGCAGCTGGAAGCGGGCCGCTGTCTCAATCCCCTTCCGCCCGGCGTGATCGCGCCCGGGCGTCGATTTGGCTCCAGTTGGCGTAGGCCTGTTCAGGCCAGCGGGACTGGAACCAGGCGATCACCGCCAGGATCTCCTCCTCGTTCAGCTTTCCGCCCCAGGCCGGCATGTTGCCCTGACCGCCGGGACTGCCGTTGCGGATCACGTAGCGGAGCATGCCCAACGGGTGGTGCCAGGCGTGCCCGGTGCCGTCCAGCGGCGGGGCCGGGTACCTGCCATCCGGGCCCGGCTGGCGCCAGTCGGGCGCACCCTGGGCGGCCGGGCCGTGGCACTCGGCGCAATGGCGGCCATAAACAGCCATTCCCTGCCGCGCCTGCGCGGTGCTGTACCAGCGCGGCGCGGGGGTGGCGGTGGTCACCGGTACCTGGGCTGAAGCCCGGGCGGTGCCGCCGTCGGCGCCGGCCCGGTCAGTGGAGTCGCAGCCGCCCAGCAGGAGAGCGGCGCAGGCGATGAGCGTGAGTCTGTGCATGGGTCTGAACCTCGTTGCGGGATGGTTTGTCCGCCCGGAGCGGGCGGGAGGCGCGAGGGAGGGGTTCAGACGCTGGGTGGGCGGAGCTGTGGCGGGTAGTGGCCGGGCAGCAACGCGTCGCCACGCCTGGCGTGCAGTGTGTCGCGGGCGGTCCGGGGGGCGAGTGCAAGAAACTGATGCGGCAGCATCGCGGCGTTGGCCGGCAGGCAGCCGGCGCAGTGCGGGGATTCGCAGCCATTGGGCACCGAACCCGGGCAGTCCAGTGGACAATCGGCATGGGTCGCGGCCGATACTCCGCCGCCGGTTGGCGCGACTGCGGGCAGCATGACCGCCAGCGCCAGAAACAGCAGCAGGATGCGCAGGAGTCGAGGGTGTCGGCGCGTCGCGGGCATTCCGTGAGGGTGGTGGAGACAAGGGAATTAATTGACAATATTGCTCTGATTAAATTGGAGATCAAGCACTGCCCGGGGCACGATTGCGATGGGTCAATGCCCGGGTGGCATGAGGAGTCTAACCTGACAGGCTCCTGGGTCTCCCGACCGGAGTCAGTGCATGGATCGGACCACCGGAATCTTCGCCCTGTTGCTGCTGGCGGCAATCGCCGGGGTTATTGCCGTGAGTCTCCACCAGGATCCGCGCCGCGCGGAGCTGAACCGCATGCTGGCGGCGAATCCCGAGCTCTCCGCCTACCCCTACCATTTCCGCGTCCTGCGGCTGGAGGGCGACACGGCCGTGATGGGCACACCCCGTTCCCAGGCGGTGCCGGTGGCCCGGATCCTGGGCCTGCTCCACCCCGAGGTGGCCGGGCTCGATCCCGAGTCCCCCGAATTCCAGGCCGCCCAGCACCAGCTCGCCACCCACCAGCAACTGGCCCGGCGCCTGGTCCTCGAGCACCCGGGCATCACCGACGCCCGCTGGGAGCTCGACCGCGAATGGCTCCGCGCCCACGGCGTCGGCGTGCCGTGAAATCTCGATGAATTAGACAGGATTGACAGGACTCACAGGATGAAAAGAGATAAAGACCTGTGAACCGCGGATTACGCAGATTTACGCAGATTTGTATTCAGTGATCAGGCTATTGCCGGCGGCTGGCCGCAATGCCCGGGCATGTTCGGTCTCATCCGCATCATCCACTGACAGAAAAAATCCTGTCAATCCTGTCTATTCAAACCATCAAATCATATTCCGCAGCAGCAGTTCCTCGGGGTAGGGCTCCAGGTAGACCTGGCCGGCCACGTAGGGATGGGGGTGGCGGCGGAAGTGGTGCTTGAGCAGGGTGATGGGTACGATGAGGGGGAGCCGGCCGGTGCGGTAGCGGTCGATCAGCTCCAGCAGTTCGGCCTTGTCCTCCCGGTCCAGGTGCTTCTTCAGGTAGCCCATGAGGTGCATGAGCACGTTGCTGTGGCGCTTGGGGGTGGCGCGGAATTTCAGTGCCGCCATGAATTGCGCGATGTACTCCTCCGCCAGGGCGCCCATGGGACGGCTGCCCGCTTCCGCCACCATCCGGCCCAAGGCCCGGTAGTGCTCCTGGCCGTGGGCCATGAGCACGAGCTTGTGGGCGGCGTGGAACTCCACCAGCTTGCGCGGGGTCATACGAGTGGAGCGCAGCTGCTGCCAGCGGTAGTAGGCGTAGACGCGCTCGATGAAGTTCTCCCGCAGCGCGGGGTCGTTGAGCCGGCCCTCCTCCTCCATCGGCAGCAGCGGTTGCTGCTGCCGGAAGCTATGGACGTAGACGCCCACGCCACTGGCGGCGGGGGGGGTTCCGGGTTCGCCATAGACCTTCACCCGCTCCATGCCGCAACTGGGCGATTTGCTCTTGAGCAGGTAGCCGCTGAAGTCCTCATGGGTCCGGCCCATGTCGCGGCCGTACTGTTCCAGTTTCCCGGTGACGTCCATGGAGCGGTCCCGCACCCCGACGGCGCGGGGCCGCTCCGGGTCGCCCTGGAGCCGTATGGGGGGTCGCGGAATGCCCATGCCGATGGCCACTTCCGGGCACAGGGGCACCAGCTCGAAGTAGCGCCCGAGAATGTCGCTGATGAAGCCGGAGCGCTTGTGTCCGCCATCGAAGCGGACCTCCTCGCCCAGCAGGCAGCTGCTGACGCCGAGGCGGATGCGGGGCTGGATGGCGGCTTGCCGAGTGTTTTCGCTCATGGCGCGGGGCTCCGGGGCCTGTCGTGTGAACGCCGGACGGCACAGTACACTAACATTCTAGATAGAATCCGGCGCGACCGGCCGTACAGGGGCAGAACCGATCATGTATTTTCTGGTGCGACACATGAAACACCGCCGTTTGCGGCAGTTGGGCGGTGTGTTGCTCCTGCTGCTGGCCGGACTCTGGCAGGCCCCCCTGCCGGCCCAGCCGGCTGCCGCGGGGGACAGCGGCACGGCCACGCGGCAGCGCGGACTGGAGGACGAGCTGGCGGCGCTCGGCACCAGCCGGGCCGAGATAGAGGCCCGGCGCACAGAGATCCAGCGCCTGCGCAGCGGCCAGGACCAGCGCCTGGTGGACGCCACGATGGTGGACGAGGCGCGCCTGGCCCTGGAGTCGGCGCGGGTGCAGCAGGAGTCGGCCCGGCTGGACGCGGTGGCGGCGGAGCGCCGCGTGGGCGATCTGCAGGGCAGCATCCAGCGCCAGGAAGATCAGCTCAAGTCGTTGCGCTCGGGGGGAGGTGGCGACCAGACGCCGGCGAACCGGGAGGCGGCCATCGCCACCGCCGAGGCGGCGCTCGAGGACCTGCAGAACCAGCTGGCGCTGCAGCGCCAGCAGCTCGACAACCTCAATCAGCGCGCCGACCTGGCGCGCCAGCGCCAGACCCTGGCAGAGGAGTGGTACTCGCTGCTTCAGGAGCGCTATCTCAGCCAGCAGGAGCGCAGCCGCAAGCAGGCGCTGGAGGACCTCGAACAGCGCCTGGCCAAGGCCCAGGAAGAACAGATGGCCCGTGCCAACAAGCTGCGCGAGCAGCTGCGGCAGCTGCCCGCGGAGGGCAAGGAGGGCGAGCGCCTGCTGCTGGAGGGACAGATTCAGGAGGTGGAGGAGGGCGTCTACCTGCTGCAGCTGCAGCTCAAGGGTGAACGCCTGCGCACCCTGGTGGGCAACCTGGAACAGGCATTGCCCGACCTCGACGTGTCGGGCGAGGTGCTCGACGCGGCGCGGAACGACCTGGGGGCGCGCCTGGGAGAGCTGCGCACGGCGCTGGACCTGGCGCGCCGCAAGCAATCGCTGCTGCAGCAGCAGATCCAGGTGCTCGAGAAGCGCCAGGCCCTGAGTCCGGAAATCCAGAAGCAGGTGGAGCGCGAACGCCAGCTCCTGGAGCAGCTGGCGAAGCGCTTCGACACGCAGATAAAGCAGTTGGAGCCCCTGCTGGCGCAGGCCCAGTCCCGCTTCGACGTCATCGATGCCGCCTACCGGGAGAGTGTCAAGCGGGGGTTGACCGTGCGCCACCGTCTGCCCGGCGATCTGGCCGCCTGGGGCGACCTGGCGAACGAACTGGCCGGTCTGCCCCGGGTCATCGCCGATGCCCTGCTCGATACCGCGCTGAAGCTCCGGGGTGCGCTGGCCCAGGCGGATGTCGGGCGCTGGCTGCTGTTCGCCGCGCTGGAGCTGGTATTGCTCGCCGTGCTGCTGCCCCTGTGGCGGATGGGCACCCCGGACGCTGCGGCCATCGCGGCCACGGACAACTTCACCCTGCGCTTCATCCGGGTGGGGCTGGCCCTGCTCCACAGCAGCCGCCTGGCGCTGCTGGTGGGCGGCTCCCTGCTGCTGGTGACCTGGATCACCGGCGCGGCGTCGCCGGCCCTGTGGGTCATCCTGTTGCTGGGCTCGCTGTGGCTGGGCACGGTGCTGCTGGTGGGGCTGTCACGCTGGCTGCTGGTCTCGGAACTGGTGCCCGAGGAGCGCCGGCAGCACGGCATGCACCGGCTGGTGCGCGGGGTCACGGCGGTGGCGGCGCTGTTCGCCGTGGTGGTGATGCTCGGTCACCTGGGCTTTTTCTCCACCACCCTGCGGGATCTGCTCGACCGCCTGTTCATGGTGTTCCTGCTCCCGTTAATCTTCGTGTCGCTGCGACTGCGCATCGTGCTGATGGATTCGGTCCGTGAGCGCATGCGCCGGCAATGGGCCCAGCTGTTGAGCCTGCTCAGCTTCACCGTGCCGTTGTCGATGCTGGCCGCGGCGGTGCTGGGCCTGGTGGGATTCATCAACCTGGCCTGGTCGGTGGCATCGCACCTGGGCTGGCTGCTGCTGGTGCTGTTCGTCTGGCTGCTGGTGCGGGGCGTGATGCGCGATCTGGTCAACAGCCTGAAGAGCCTGGTGGTGGAGCGCACCCACAACGGCCTGCTCTGGGCCCAGGGCGTCATCGATCCCCTGCAGAAGCTGGCCCGTGTCGTCTTGGCGCTGACGGCGCTGGCGGTCCTGTTCCGGCTCTATGGCTGGGGGGCCGAGTCGGCCGTGGTGGTGACGCTGAAAGAGTGGCTGGATGCGCCGCTGTTCAGCATCGGCGAGATCTCGGTGACGCTGCGCCAGCTGCTGGGGACGGCCCTGACCCTGGTGGTGGTGATATGGCTCGGGCGCTGGGCGCGGCAGTTCACCTATCGCTGGCTCTATGCGCGCATCAGCGACCTGGGAGTGCGCAACAGCCTGTCGGTCTTCACCCAGTATGCGCTGGTGCTGCTGGGTGTGCTGATCGCCCTCAACACCATGGGCATCGACCTCACCAGCCTCGCCATCTTCGCCGGCGCGCTGGGCGTGGGCATCGGTTTCGGCCTGCAGAACATCGCCAACAACTTCATCAGCGGCATCATCCTGCTGGTGGAGCGTCCCATCCGCACCAGCGACTGGGTCACCATCTCCAGCAACCAGGGGGAGGTGACCCGCATCGGCATGCGCTCGGTGACGGTGACCACCTGGGACAACCAGGATGTCATCATCCCCAACGCCGACATCATCAGCACCGCCTTCATCAACTGGACCCGCAGCGACAACTACGTGCGCACGGTGTTCCAGGTGGGGGTGCACTACCGGAGCGATCCCCGGGTCGCCCAGAAGGTGATGCTGGAGGCGGTCAACGCCCACCCGGCGGTGGTGGCCCAGCCCGAGCCGCGGGTATTCCTGATCGATTTCGGCGCCTCCTCGGTGGATTTCCGGGTGCACTACTTCGTGGACGTGCGCCGCCACTCGCCGTTCCAGGTGAAATCGGAAGTCCTGTTCGCGATCTGGGACGCCCTCGCGCAGGCCGGCATCGAGATTCCCTTTCCGCAGCAGGATCTCTACATCAAGGAGTGGCCGGAGCGGCCGCACCCGCCGACGGCCGCGGAACTGCCCGAGGGGGCCACCTGAGGCGCCGCCGCGCTCGCGCCGGTTGCCTGAATCCGGCAGACTCGGGGTAGCCGCGCCAACCACTGATGCCGTCGCCATGATGCGGAACGATACCCAAGCCGTTCGTGCCCTGACCGCCGCCCTGGTCTGGGCCGGCCTGCTGCTGTGGTCCCTCGGGGCCCTGGCGCAGCCGCGGGTCGAGGTGCGCCTGGAAGGGCTCGAGGGGGAGCTGGCCGACAACGTGCGCGCCTACCTGAGCCTGATCCAGAGCCCGCCGGACAGCGAAGCCCACCTGCGGCGGCTCTACCGGCAGGCGCCCGGGGAGATTGAGCAGGCCCTGGCGGCCCTGGGTCACTACCGCCCCCGCATCGAGCCGGCACTGAACCGTGACGGCGAGGCCTGGGTGGCGGAGTTCCGCATCGACCCCGGCCCCCCGGTGCGGGTGACCCGCTTCGCCCTGACGCTCAGCGGCGCCGGGGCGGAGGACCCGGCCTTCCGCGATCTGCGCGGGCGCCTGCCGGTCAAGGAGGGCGATGTCCTCCACCACGGCCGCTACGCCGAGGCCAAGCGCAGCCTGCAGAACCTGGCGCTGGCGCGCGGCTACTTCGATGCCCGCTTCACCCGCAGCGAGGTGCGGGTGAAGCGGGGGGCGGACAGCGCCGAGGTGATCCTGGACTATGACACCGGCCCCCGCTACCGCTTCGGAGCGGTCCGGTTCGGCGACTCGGCCCTGGAGGAATCCTTCCTGCGCCGGTTCGTGACCATCGAGCCGGGCGATCCCTACCTGGTGGACCGCGTCACCGCCCTGCAGACGGCCCTGGTCAACAGCGACTACTTCGCCGAGGTGAACATCAGCGCGCCGCCGGAGGAGGCCGAGGGGCTGGAGGTGCCGGTACGGGTCGAACTGGTGGACCGCAAGCGCCACAAGTACAGCTTCGGCCTGGGCTACGGCACCGATACCGGGCCGCGGGCGAGCGCCGGCTGGGAGAGCCGGCGCATCCGCCGCAACGGCGAACGGGCCAACGCCCAGCTGGAGCTCTCGGCCATCCGCTACGCCCTCACCGCCGGCTACGAGATTCCCCTGGCGAAGCCCCTGAGCGACCGCCTCCTGTTCCAGGCCAGCCTGCGGGACGAGTCCACCGACACCGCCGAGTCCACCAGCCTGCTGCTGAGCGCCCGCCGGGTGGAGAGCCTGGAGAGCGGCTGGCTCCGGGACCTCTCCCTGAACTTCCTCGAGGAATACTCCACGGTGGCCGGGGAGGAGGTGGATGCGCGTCTGCTCTACCCGGCGGTGGGGTGGACCCGGGTGGATGCGGACGACCGCATGCGGCCGCGCCGCGGCCGCCGCCTCGGGCTCGAGGTGAAGGGCAGCGACCCGGCGCTCGGCTCTGACGCCCGCTTCCTCCAGGGCCGGGTGGATGCGAAGTTCATCGAGCCCCTGGGCGCGGGGGGGCGGGTGCTGGCGCGGGGCAACCTCGGCGCCACCCTGGTGGAGGACGTGGAGTCGCTGCCGGCCAGCCTGCGCTTCTTCGCCGGCGGCGACCAGAGCGTGCGCGGCTACGGCTACAACGAGCTGGGCCCGGAGAACGGCGCCGGCGAGGTGATCGGCGGCCGCTTCCTCCTGGTGGGCAGCGTGGAGTACGAGCACCGCATCACCGGCAACTGGAGCGCCGCGGCCTTCTACGACGTGGGCAACGCCCTCGACAACTGGGACGGGGAGCTCAAGCAGGGCGTGGGCGCGGGCGTGCGCTGGCAATCGCCGGTGGGGCCCATCCGGGTGGACCTGGCGGTGGCCGTGAGCGAGCCCGGTACCCCGCTGCGCCTCCACTTCAACATGGGGCCCGACCTGTGAAGCGACTGCTCGCCGCCGGGCTGGCCAACCTGCTGCTGCTGCTCGCCCTGCTGCTGGCGGCGCTGGGGATCGTCGCGGGGACCGAGCCGGGCACCCGCTGGCTGTGGCGGGTTGCCCAGCCCCTGGCCCCCGGCGAGCTGGCGGCGGAGCAGGTGGGGGGGACCCTGCTCGGGGGGCTGCGGCTGGAAGGCGTGCACTACCGCGGCGCGGGGCTGGAGCTGAACCTCGGGCGGCTGGCGCTGGACTGGCGGCCATGGGCGCTTGCCCAGCGCCGGCTGCACATCACCCGCCTGGCCCTTGAAGACCTGGACTTGCGGCTGCCGCCGCCGGCGCCCGACGCTCCCCCCGCCGGCCCTCCGGTGCTGACGGATCTCGGGCTGCCGCTGGTTGTGCGGATCGACCAGGCGGTGCTGATGCGGACGGTCATCCACCGGGAGACCCGGTCCTGGCCGCTGGACCGGTTCGAGCTGGCCGCCGGATTCGAGGGCGGCCGCCTGCGCCTGGAGCGGCTGGAGGTGGATGCCCCGGAACTCACCGTCCGCAGCGGCGGCAGCCTGGCCACGACGGCGGAGTGGCCGCTGGAACTGGCCCTGGAGTGGCGTCTGCGGCTGCCTGAACAGCCCGAGCTGGCCGGTGCGGGGACGCTGTCCGGACCGCTGCTCACCCCCGCCCTCGATCACCGGCTGACGGCACCGTTCGCCCTCTCCACCAGCGGACGCCTGGACCTCGGCGGAGAGGCGCCCGCAGCCGAGCTGAGCGGTCGCTGGGAGGGGCTGCGCTGGCCGCTGGCGGGAGACGCGGTTGCGGTGGCGAGCGCCAGCGGCGGGTACCGCTTCAGCGGCGGGGCGGAGCACTGGAGCGCGAGCCTGGAGGCGGCGATCACCGGGGCGCAGATACCGCCCGGGCAGTGGTCGGCCGAGGTCCGGGGCGACAGCACGGGCCTCAGCCTGGAGGCGCTGCGCGGCGGCATCCTGGACGGGGAGCTGACCGCCACCGGCGAGCTGGCCTGGTCCCCGCTGCTGAGCTGGCGGGTCGAGCTGGCGGGCAGCGGGCTCGACCCCGGTACCCGGTGGCCGGAATGGCCTGGCCGGCTGGCCCTGGCGGGCGGCAGCGAGGGGCGGCTCGGTGCGGCCGGGGTGGAGGCGCAAATCCGCCTGGAGCGTCTGGACGGCACCCTCCGCGGCTACCCGCTGGAGGCGCGGCTGGAGGCCGGAGTGGCGGGCGAGTCCGTCAGGGTGGAGCGGGCCACGCTGCGTTCCGGGGAAACCCGCATCGAGGCCGCCGGCACCCTGGACCAGGAGTGGGCGCTCACCTGGCGGGTCGCCTCGGCGAATCTCGCCGAACTGCTGCCGCAGCTCAGCGGCGCCCTGCAGGCCAGCGGCACCCTGCGCGGTTCGCGAACCGCGCCGCGGGTGCAGGCCAGCGTGCACGGGGAGGCCCTGGCGCTGGAGGGGGTGCGGGTGGCGAGCCTCGATGGCAGCGTGGACCTCGATCCCCTGGACCAGGCGCCCTCCCGGCTCGACCTGGCCGCCGGGGGGCTGGCGCTGGATGGCCAGACGATCGGCAACCTGCGCCTGGCGGGGGAGGGGCGGACCACGGCCCACCGGCTGCGGCTCGATCTCACCGGCGGCGAGCCGACCCTGGCGCTGGCCGCCGGCGGCGGCTGGAACGGCAAGGCCTGGGAGGGACGGCTGGAGCGCCTGGATCTGGCCCAGCGGCAGGCCGGCGCCTGGACCCTGGAGCGCCCCGCGGCGCTCAGCCTGGGGGCCGCATCGGCCCGCGGTGATACCCTCTGCCTGGCGAGCGCCCCGGCCCGTCTCTGTGTCGAGGGGCGCTGGGCCGGACCCAGCGGCTGGTCGGCCAGCGGCCGCCTGGAGCAGCTGCCGCTGGAGCGGCTCGGACCCTGGCTCCCGGAGGGGCTGGCCGTGGAGGGAACCGCCGGCGGCGAGGCCCAGGCGGCGGGTCTCGGCACGGCGGTCAAGGCCGACCTGCGGCTGGCGGTTCCGGAGACGGTGGTGCGCTACCGGGACCCGGACGGCAACCCCGCGGCGGTGACGCTCACCGGGCTGGATCTCACCGGCGCGCTGGAGGGGTCACGGGCCGAGGCGCGGCTGCAGGCGGCGCTCTCCGGCGGGGGCGGGATTGAGTCGCGCCTGACCCTGGCGCGGGGCGCGGCCGGCTGGGGTGAGGCCCGGCTGGGTGGCGAGGCGCGGCTCGATCTGCCCGACCTGGAGCTGGTCGCGGCTTTCGCACCCGGCCTGGAGCAGCCGCAGGGACAGGTCCGGGCCAACCTCGCCTTTGCCGGGACGGTGGCCGCGCCGCGACTGCAGGGGGAGGCGGCGGTGACCGGCTTCGAGGCCGCCATCCCGCCGCTCGGCATCCGGGTGAGCGAGGGCGAGCTGCACGCCCGCGGTGACGAGCAGGGCGTCATCGCCCTGACCGGCCGGGCCCGTTCCGGGCCGGGCGCGGTGAGCCTGGACGGACGGGTGGTGCTGGATGTGGAGCAGGGCTGGCCGCTCCGGCTGCAGGTGCGGGGGAAGAAGTTCGAGGCGGTGAACCTGCCCGAGGCCCGGGCCCTCATCGACCCGGCGCTGGCCCTCGACCTGCAGGGGCAGCGCCTGCGGGTGAGCGGCGAGGTGGCCGTGCCCGAGGCGCGCATCACCCTGCGCGAGCTGCCCACCTCCGCGGTGGCGCTCTCCGACGACGTGGTGGTGGTGGACGCCGAGTCGCCGCCGGCGGAGAAGAGCCCGCTCGCGCTGTTCGCCGACCTGACCGTGCGCCTGGGCGAGAAGGTCACCTTCTCCGGCTTCGGACTCGGCGCCCGCCTGGGCGGGTCACTGCGGGTGCGGGAGTCCCCCGGCCAGGCCCCGCGGGGCGAGGGCGAGCTGCGCATCCTGGAGGGACGCTACAAGGCCTACGGCCAGGATCTGACCATCGATCGCGGCCGCCTCTTATTCGCCGGCCCCATCGACAACCCGGCCCTGGACCTGCGCGCCACCCGCGCCGTGGGCGACATCGTCGCCGGGCTGCAGGCCACCGGGACCGCCCAGGCCTCGCGTGTGACCTTGTTCTCCACCCCGCCCATGGAGGACGCGGAGGTGCTCTCCTACCTGCTGCTGGGGCGGCCGCTGAACCAGGCCTCCGGGAGCGACGGGCAGATGCTGATGGGCGCGGTGGGGGCGCTGGGCGTCAGCGGCGGCAACCTGCTCGCCAAGCAGATCGGCAACACGCTGGGGCTTGACGATGTCCGGGTGGAGTCCGAGAACGGCCTGGAGTCCACCAGCCTGGTGCTGGGCCGCTACCTGTCGCCGAAGCTCTACGTGAGCTACGGCGTGGGCCTGTTCGAGCCCGGCACCTCGGTGCAGATGCGCTACGATCTCAGCCGCCGCTTCAAGCTCCGGGCCGAGAGCGGGACCCAGAGCGGCATGGACATCCTCTACAGCATCGAGAAGTGAACCCATGAACGAGGTGGTAATCGTGGGCTGCGGCTACGTGGGCCGCCGGGTGGCGCGGCGGGAGCGGGCGACGGGCCGCCGGGTGACGGGGCTGGTGCGGGGCGCGGAGAGCGCCGCGGCGCTGGCGGCGCTCGGTGCGGCCGCGGTACGCGCCGACCTGGACCGGCCGGGTGCCGCGGCCGACCTGGCGCTGGGGGGCGCCCGGCTCTACTGGTTCGCCCCGCCCCCGCCGGACGGCGTGGTCGACACGCGCCTGCGGGGTTTCCTGGCGGCCATCCCCGCCGACGGGCTGCCGGAGCGGGTGGTGCTCATCAGCACCACCGGCGTCTACGGCGACTGCGGCGGGGCCTGGGTGGACGAGAGCCGCCCGCCGGCGCCGCAGGCGGAGCGGGCCCGGCGGCGCCTGGATGCCGAGCGGGCGCTGGCCGAATGGAGCGCGGCCACCGGCATTCCGGCCGTGGTGCTGCGGGTGCCCGGCTTCTACGGCCCGGGCAAGCTGCCGGAGGCACGCCTGCGCGGCGGCGAGCCGGTGCTGCGGGAGGCGCAGTCCCCGTGGAGCAACCGGGTGCACGTGGACGACCTGGTGCGGGCCTGCGTGGCGGCCATGGACCGGGGCCGCCCCGGCGCGGTCTACAATGTCAGCGACGGCCACCCCACCACCATGACCGACTACTTCAACCGCGTGGCCGACGCCCTCGGCCTGCCGCGCCCGCCCCAGATCGATACCGCGGAGGCGGGCGGGCGGCTCAGCGCCGGCATGCGCTCCTACCTCGCCGAGTCCAAGCGTCTCGACAACCGCCGCATGCGCGAGGAGCTCGGCGTCGAGCCCGACTACCCCGATCTCGCCACCGGCCTGGCCGCCTGCGTGAAGGCGGGAGAAACCAGGAGCCGCAAACAGACCTGACCGCAGATCTGCATCGATTGGCGTGGTTTGCTTTTACGGCAGAGGAGCCCGGCACCGGGGGTTGGAGCATCACCAGCCCCGCAGCCATCCACCCTGTATCCCGGTGCGGCCGGGAAGCGGGCAGTTCGGGCCTTGACCTGGAGCTGGTCAGGGTCCTGAACGGAGACCAAGCGCGGTTTTCACGGTTGCTGTTCGACCGGGCCGTCGGAACGCTTAATCACTGAAAATTCTGTCAATCTGCGGTTAAACCGGTTTTTTTTCTGCGCTCTCCCGTTGCAGCAGCTCACCGAATGCCTCGGCGGGGACGGGGGTGCTGAACAGGAAGCCCTGCAGGGTGTCGCAGCCCTCGGCCTCGAGGAAGGCCCGCTGGGCCTCGGTTTCCACCCCCTCGGCCACCACCTCCAGCTGCAGGCTGCGGCCCAGCGCGATGATGGCCCGGGTGATGGTCATGTCGTCGGCGTCGCGGGGGATGTCGTCGACGAAGGATTTGTCGATCTTGAGCCGGTCGATGGGGAACTGCTTGATCTGGGACAGGGACGAGTAGCCGGTGCCGAAGTCGTCGATGGCCAGGGTCACGCCGAGCGCCTTGAGCCGGTGCAGGCTGCGCACGGCCTCCTCGGCATTGTCCGTGAAGGCGCTCTCGGTGAGCTCGAGCTCCAGGGTGCCGGGTTCCAGCCCGGTCTCGGCGAGGATGCGCTCCACCGTCTCCACCAGGTCGGTCTGCTGGAACTGGCGCGCGGAGAGGTTGACCGACAGGGTCAGGCCGGGATGGCCCGCCGTGTGCCAGGCGTGGGCCTGCCGGCAGGCGGCCTCCAGCACCCAGGCGCCGAGGGGGATGATGAGGCCGGTCTCCTCGGCAATGGGGATGAAGCGGCCCGGCGCCACCAGCCCCATCTCCGGATGCCGCCAGCGCACCAGCGCCTCCAGCCCGGTGATGCGGCCGTCGCCGCAGGCCACCTGGGGCTGGTAGTGCAGCACCAGCTCGCCGCGCTCGAGCGCTCGGCGCAGGCTCGATTCCAGGGCCAGGCGCTCGAAGGCCATGGTGGTCAGCTCGGCGGTGTAGAACTGGTAGTTGTTGCGGCCCTGGGCCTTGGCCCGGTACATGGCCGCATCGGCATTCTTCACCAGCGTGGCCACCTCCCCGCCGTCGTCCGGGAACAGGCTGACTCCCATGCTGGCGGTGATGTAGACCTCCTGGTCGTCCAGCGCGAAGGGGTGGGCGAAGGCCTCGAGCACCTTCTGCGCCACCGCCGCGGCGTCACGGGAGTGGCGGACGTCCTCGGCGATGATGGTGATCTCGTCCCCGCCCAGCCGGGCCACCGTGTCCTGATCGCGCACGCATCCCATGAGACGCCCCGCCACGGCCTGGATCAGGCGGTCGCCGGCGGGATGGCCGAGGCTGTCGTTGACGTTCTTGAACCGGTCCAGATCCAGGAACAGCACCGCCACCTGGGACTGCTCGCGGCGGGCGCGCTGGAGGGCGTGGCCGAGCCGGGCGTTGAACAGCAGCCGGTTGGGCAGACCGGTGAGGGGATCATGGTGAGCGAGGTGCTCCAGTTGCTGCTCGGACTCCTTGATGGCGCTGATGTCGGCGAACACGCCCACGAAGTGGGTGGTCTCGCCGGTGGCGTCGCGCACCGCGCTGATGGTGAGCCATTCGGGATAGATTTCGCCGCTCTTGCGCCGGTTCCAGATCTCGCCCTGCCACTGGCCGATGGTGAGGATGTTCTCCCACAGGGTGCGGTAGAACAGCTCGTCGTGGCGGTCGGACTTGAGAATGCGCGGGTTCTGTCCCTTGACCTCCGGCGCCATGTAGCCGGTGATGCGCTCGAAGGCGTTGTTGACGGTCAGGATGGTGCCGTCGGTATCGGTCACCACCACGCCCTCGTTGGTGCTCTCGAACACGCGGGCGGCGAGCCGCAGCTGCTCTTCCGCCCGCTGGCGATCGGTGATGTCCTGGATGATGGCGTAGTCCAGCTCCCGGCCGTCCACCTCCACCTGCCCCACGTGGGCCTGGATGGTCCGTACCTCGCCGGTGGCGAGGCGGTGGCGGAGCTGCAGGGGCCGTGATTCCTGCCGGGCCCGGGCCTTCTCGGTCTCGATGGCCTCCCGGGGGATGATGTCGATCTCGGTCATCCGCATCCGCCGCAGCCGCTCCAGCGGGTAGCCGTAGAACGCGGCCGCCGCCGGATTGGCGTCCACGATGGCGAGGTCCGCGGGATCGATGAGCAGCTTGATGGCGCCGTTGTTCTCGAATATCTGCCGGTAGCGGCCTTCGCTTTCGCTCAGGGCTTCCAGGGCCCGGCTCTGTTCGGTCACGTCCCGGCCCAGCACCACCAGTCCCCTGCGGCCGCCGTCGGGATGGAACAGGGGCACCTTGATGACGTCGTAGACCTTCTCGACGCCGTCGGTTCGGGTGATCCGCTCCTCGCCGCGGCTCGGCACGCCGTGGCGCCAGGCCTGGTCGTCGCTGAGCACGCACGCCTCGAAGTGCTCCCGGTAGCTGGGCGAGAATCCGGCGAGCTCGATATCGGTGTGGTTGCGGTAGTCCACCGTATCCAGCTCGAACAGCTCCAGGTCCGCCGCATTCGCCTCCAGCCAGCGGCCGTCGCCGTCCTTGAAGCAGATGATGTCCGGCGTGGCATTGATCAGCGAGCGCAGCCGCGCCTCGCTCTCCTCCAGCGAGAGCTTGAGCCGGCGCTGCTCGCTGATGTCCACGAGGGTGCCCGCGCAGCCGATGACCGCCCCGTTGCCGTCCTCGATGCGCCGGGCGTGCACCTGGATCCAGCGCGGGCTGCCGTCGCGGGTCCGGAAGCGGATTTCCTCCCGCATCTCGGTGGCGCCGCCGGTGAGCAGCGTGTAGAAGCGCCGCTTGTTGGCCGTGCGCTCGCGCCAGGGGGTGAAGTTGAAGATGCACTGGCCGAGGGCCTCGTCCACCGGGATGCCGGTTATGGCTTCCCAGGCCGGGTTGAGGAAGGTGGCCCGTCCCTTCGCGTCGGTGCGGAAGATGCCCTCCTGGAGTTGCTCCACCAGGGAGCGGTAGCGGGCTTCGCTGGCGGACAGGGCGGTCCGGGCGTCGGCGTTGCGCAGGGTCAGGGCGGTCTGGTTGGCCACCGTCTGCAGGAGCGCGATCTCCCGCTCCGTGAACTGGCGGAGGGATTGGGTGTGTCCCACCAGCACGCCGGTCACCTCCTCCTCGGCCAGCATGGGGACGGCCAGGGCCGAGCGCATGCCGTACTCGAGTACGGCCGGGGGCGCCGTGAAGCGCGGCTCCCGGGTGTAGTCGAGGACCGTGGCGGGGCGACGGGTGCGCAGTACATGACCCGAGATCCCCTCCCCGGAGGAGAGAACGATCCGGTTCACGTGCTCCGCCGGCCAGCCCAGCACCTGCCGTGCCACCAGGGTGCCGCTCTCCGGGCCCGGCTGCATCAGGGCGCAGGCATCCAGTCCCAGCAGCCTGGCCGCGGTCTGCAACGCCCTCGAGGCGATGTGGTCGAACTCGCTGCTGGAGGCCAGCTCGCCGGAGAGCCGCAACAGGCTCTCCAGGTCCGCCTGGTGCTGCTCGATTTCACGCTGGGCACGGCGCCGGTCGCTGATGTCACGGCTCACCACGGCGATTTCGACCCGGCCATCGGTATGCAGGTCCGAGCGTGCCGCTGCCTCCACCGGGGCCCAGGAGTGGTCGTGACGCAGCAGGCGCAACTCCAGGCTCGTCCGGCTGCCCGGATTGTCCACCAGCGCCTCGAGCCGCGCCCGGGCCCGTGGCTGGTCCTCGGGATGAATGATCTCGAAGACATCCCGTCCCTCCAGGTCGCCGGGGTGGTAGCCCAGCAGTGTCTCCGAGCTCGGATTCTGGTAGCGGATGATCCCCCGGGCATCGAGTACCGCCACGGCGTCGGAGACGTTCTCCACCAGGTTGCGGTAGTGGGCCTCGCTTGCGGCGAGCTCGCGGCGCGAGCGGACCAGCTGGTGCTGGAGACGGTTGATCACCAGGAACAGGAGGACGGCGGTGACGCCCACGAAGGCCCAGCCCTTGAGGGTCTGCAGCCGGTAGAGATCGGCGGTGCCGCCGGACAGCTCCAGGATCAGTCCGTCGGAGACGAGAATCCAGAGGGCGGCCAGCAGTCCATAGCCGAGGGCGATGTTCAGGGGGGTGAGGCGGGGCCGGGTCGGTGACATGAATTGCCTCTGTGGTTTCGCGGCTGGCGCCAGTCCTGACCGGCGCTGCCGCCCAGTGTACTGCGCCGGATCCGCAGGTACATTCGTCTCCCCGGGCGCGCCGGGACGGGCGGCGCGCCGGGACGGGCGCAACGAAATACGATAGCCCGGTCGCCGGTTTTGTTTTGCGACATTTATCAAATATTTAGCCGGTTGCTCCAGGGGGCGGCTTGGACATCGGCAGACGGGGCGCGTATCCTGAAAACTTTATCAGCGAATACAGGTTCTCCGAATATGCAGATTGCCAAGAACAAGGTCGTCACCATCGACTACACCCTGACCGATGATGACGGCGCGGTCATCGACTCCTCGGACGGGCGCGAGCCCCTGGCCTACATCCACGGGATGAACAACATCATCCCGGGCCTGGAGTCGGCTCTCGAGGGCAAGCAGACGGGTGAGCAGCTGAACGTGCGCATTCCGCCGCAGGAGGGCTACGGTGAGCGGATGGACACCCTGCGCCAGGAGGTCCCGAAGGACCGTTTCCAGGGCGCCGAGGATCTGCAGGTGGGAATGCAGTTCCACGCCAGCACCGACACCGGGCCGCTGGTGGTGACGGTGGTGGATATCGAGGGCGACACGGTCACCGTCGACGGCAACCATCCGCTCGCCGGCGTGACCCTGAACTTCGACGTCACCGTGCGCGAAGTGCGTGACGCCACCGCCGAGGAGATGGAGCACGGCCACGTCCACGGCCCCGGTGGCCATCACCACGACTGATCGAAGACGGCGGCGGGAGCGCCCCGCTCCCGCCGCCTCGATGCGCCTGTTTTTCAGCACCGAGAGACGCCGAGAAATCCCCTGACCCGGACCCGTGGTCTGCGGCCACTCCGGTTCAGTCTGCCCGCGATATGGCCTTGTTGCTCCCTGGCGTCCTTCGCGCCTTCGCGTCCTGGCGTCGAATCTTTTCCAGGCCTTACTCTCCGGTCGCCCCGGCGCAGATGTCGGCCACCCGGTCGAGCGCCTGCTCCAGCGCCCGGTTGGCGGCGATGACCCCGCCGTAGGGATCCGCGCTGGGCGTGGGCGCCGTCGCCTCGATGCGCTCGCTGGCCAGTATTCGCCGGCCGGCCAGATCCGTCAGCTGCACCCGCAGCACGATCCTCACCTGTGCCGGCGTGACCTGGAACTCCTGTACCAGCGCCTCGAGCCAGGTGTCCAGGCGCAGTTCGGCATCGGCGCCGGCGCCCGGCGTGATGACCGCGCGGTACCTGCCCAGGGCCTCGAGCCGCCGCACCAGCAGGGGCTCCAGCATCCGTGCCGGGTCGTCCGCCCAGGCATTGCTGGCGAAGTAGCGCAGTTCGAACGGCCGCTCGGTGTACGCCATCCGCCGGCTGTCGTAGCCGGCCTCGGCCTGGGGCGTGGAGACCAGCAGCACCGGGCCCGTCGCAGTCGTCGGCGACGCTGCGGGGACGGCCGGCGCGGGCGCCAGCATGTAGGTCTGCATCGGCTTCCCCGCGCTCTGGCCGGGGAAGTTGGCGCACCCGCCCGGCAGCAGGATGAGGAACGGGGCAAGCAGCAGCCAACGGACAGGGTGCATGGCGATCACTCCCCGGGCCCGGGCGCCGGGGCGGGACGGCCGAGCAGCAGCAGGTTGGGTTTGTCTTCCAGGTCCTGGGTGAAGCGGTTGAGGGCGCCCACCAGGCGTTGCAGCTCGGCCAGCAGGGGGCCGAGCGGGGCGAGGGTCTCCCGGGTGAGCCGGTTCATCTCCGCGCCGCCCTCCACCACCACCCCGTCGAGGTCGCGGGCGAGGCGGTCGATGCTCGCCGCGCTGGCCTTGACCGTCTCGATGCCGGCCTGGGCCTGGCGCATGACCTCGGGCAGCCCGGCGCTGGCCCGGGCGGTATTCTCCAGCACCACCTTCAGCTCCTCCAGGCCGCGGCCGAGCTCGTCCATGCGCCCGGCGAGGCCGCCGGTGATGGATTCCACGTTGGCCAGCGTGCCGGCGATGGCGCGCTGGTTGTCGGCATCCAGCAGGGCCAGCAGCCGTTCGCTGATCCGGTCGAAGCTCTGGGCCACCTCGCTGAGCTGGGTCAGCGCCGTGGTCACCGCCGTGTCCAGGCGCACCAGCAGCGAGGGGCCGGTCTTGATCTCGGGCCAGGGCGCCCCCGGGGCGGCGGCCAGCATGGGGGCCTCGCGGCTGCCGCCGGTGAGCTCCACGTAGGCGAGCCCGGTGATGCCCTGGGTGGAGAGGATCGCCACCGTGTCCTCCTTCACCGGGGTGCCCCGCTCGATCGCCAGCAGCAGCTGCACCCGCTCGGGGTTGTCCCGGTCCAGCGCGATCCGGTCCACGCGCCCCACCTCCACGCCGCGGTACTTGACCGACGCCTTGGGGTTGAGGCCGGAGACCGACTCGGAGAAGTAGGCGACGTAGGTGTCGTACTCCGCCGCGCTGGTGCGCGCGGTGAGCCACAGCACCGTGGCGATGAACCCGGCGCCGAGCAGCAGGACGAACAGCCCCACCAGCGTGTAGTTTACCTTCCCGCCCATGCGTGCTCCTTGGCTGCCCGGCCCCGCGGTCCCTGGAAGTAGGTGCTGATGAGCGGGTGCTCCGAGCGGCTCAGTGCCTCCATGCTACCCAGTCCGATGACCTTTTTCTCCCCCAGGAAGGCGACCCGGTCGGAGACCCGCCACAGGGAGTCGAGATCGTGGGTCACCATCACCACCGTCAGCCCCAGGGAGTCGCGCAGCTGCAGGATGAGCTCGTCCAGGGCATTGGCGGAGACCGGATCCAGCCCCGCGCTGGGCTCGTCCAGGAACAGCAGCTCCGGGTCCAGTGCCAGCGCCCGCGCCACCGCCGCGCGCTTGAGCATGCCGCCGGAGAGCTGGCGGGGGAACTTCGGGCCGGCGTCGGCGGGCAGTCCGGCGAGGGCGATCTTGAGCGCGGCCACCGACTCCATCAGTGCCGGCGGCAGCCGCAGCTGCTCCCTGAGCGGGACCATCACGTTCTCCAGCACCGTGAGCGAGCTGAACAGGGCCCCCTGCTGGAACATCACCCCCATGCGCCGGCGCAGGCGGTCGGCGGCGGCCTCGTCGAGGTTCCCGGTCTCCTCGCCGAACAGGCGGATGGTGCCGGCGGTGGGTTCGTGCAGCATGATGATCTCCCGCAGCAGGACCGACTTGCCGGTGCCGCTGCCGCCCACGATTCCCAGCACTTCCCCGCGCCGTACCGACAGATTCACCCCGTCGTGGATGCAACTCTCGCCGAAGCAGGTGCGCAGCCCCTCGACCTCGATGACGGTGTCCGCGGCCATGCTCAGATCCCCAGCCAGCTGTAGAGGATGGAAAAGACGGCATCGGCGATGATCACCAGGAAGATGGACTGCACCACGCTCTTGGTGGTCTGGCGGCCCACGCTGTCGGCCCCGCCGCTGACCCGGAACCCCTGGTAGCAGCCCACCAGGGCGATGATGGCGGCGAACACGGGCGCCTTGCCCACGCCGATCAGGAACGAGGTGGCCGACACCGCCTGGGGGATGCGGTCGAGGAAGTCGCCGAAGCTCACGTCCAGCATCAGGGCGGCCATGGTCATGCCGCCCAGGACGCCGAAGGTGTCGGCGAAGACCGTGAGCAGGGGCAGCGCCAGCACCAGCCCGAACAGCTTGGGCAGCACCAGCAGGTCCATGGGGGCGATGCCGATGGTGCGCAGGGCGTCGATCTCCTCGGTGACCCGCATGGTGCCGATCTGCGCGGTGAAGGCCGAACCGGTGCGCCCGGCCACGATGATGGCCGCCATCAGCGGGGCCAGCTCGCGCAGCATGGTGATGGTGACCAGCTCCACGATGAAGATGTTCGCCCCGTAGGTCTTCAGCTGCACCCCGCCCTGGTAGGCGATGACCACGCCGATGAGGAAGGAGAGCAGCGCGAGGATGGGCAGGGCGTTGACCCCGGCGCTCTGCAGGCTCTCCAGCAGGGCGTGGCGGCGGATGCGGCCCGGGTGGCGGAGGTTGCGCCCCAGCGCCACCACCGTCTCGCCGAAGAAGGCGAGCAGGGCCAGGCCCTCCTCGGCCCGGCGCCAGGCCTCGCGCCCGAGCCAGGCCAATGTCCCCTCGCGGGGCGGCGGGGCGGCGGGAATCGATTCGCCGAGCCGCTCCCGTACCAGCTCCAGCAGCGCGGTGAACTCCCCGCGCAGCCCGTCGAGCCGGGGCTGCAGGCCGCGGCCCCGCAGCTCTCCCAGCAGGCCCTGCAGCAGCCAGGCCCCGCCCGTGTCCAGGGCTTCCAGCGCCCCGGCCTGCAGCCGGACCGTGCCGGCTGCAGGCCACGGGCTGCGGTCCAGCCGCAGCCGCAGCCGCTCCAGGTGGGCGGTGGTCCAGGCGCCGGTGAGCCGGAAGGTTCCCGCTTCGGGACCGCTCTCGATGTCACCGGGCGGCGGGAGGGAGCTGTTCACGGGCGCTCAGTCCCCCTTGGTGCGGACCTCGTAGTTGCCGCGCTGTTCGTCATACTCCAGCTCGATGAGCCCCTCGGCCTGGGCCGCCTTCAGCAGTTCGGCGAAGCTGCGGTAGCCATAGTAGGACTCGTTGAAGCCGGGATAGACGCGGCGGATGGTCTGCTTCACCAGCGAGCCCCAGAGGGGATCGTAGTCGCGCTCGAGGGAGTGGATGATCTCCATCAGCCGATCCAGGGACTCCTGCTGCTTGGCGTCGGCGGGGGCCGCCTTGGAGCCGCGCTTGCGGCGCTGGCTCGGTTTCGGCTTCTGGGTCTCGCGGATCAGGTCGTCGTAGTAGATGAACTCGTCGCAGTTGCTGATGAGCAGATCCGAGGTGGAGCTCTTCACGCCGCAGCCGAGTACCCGCTTGTCGTTCTCCTTGAGCTTGGAAACCAGGGGGGAGAAGTCGCTGTCGCCGGAGAGCAGGGCGAACATGTCGATGTGCTGCTTGGCGTAGCAGAGATCGATGGCGTCCACCACCATGCGGATGTCGGCGCTGTTCTTGCCGCTCACCTTGCTCTGGGGAATGTCGATGAGTTCGATGCCCTGCAGGTGGAATTCCCGTACCGCCGAGCGGTAGTGGCTCCAGTCGCAGTAGGCGCGCTTGAAGACGATGCGGCCCTTCTCCAGCAGGCGCTTGAGCACCAGCTCGATCTGGAACTCGCCGCTGTTCATGTCGCGCACGCCGATGGCGAGGTTCTCGTAGTCGACGAAAACGGCGATGAGAGGTTCTTCGGAGGACATGGACGCTCCCGGAAAGCGGGCGCGGAACGGCCCGGTTCCCCGGAGTATATCAGGCCGGCGGCGGATGGCCGCCCGGGACCCGTACCGCCGGTTGCACTACTGCCCGGCCAGCTCCAGCAGCAGGGCCGGGATATCCCCGGCGGCACCCAGGTAGGGGGCGATGCGGATGCGGGCCTCGGGCCGCTCCGCGCGCACCTTCTCCACCTCGCCGGGGATATCCTCGGCCACGTGGCGGCCGGCGGAGAGGAAGAAGGGCAGCACCACCACCTCCCCGGCGCCGGCGTCGAGACAGGCGCGCACGCCGTCCGGGATGGAGGGTTCGGCCAGCTCCAGAAAGGCGCAGCTGACCCCGTGATAGCGGTCGCCGGCCCGCTCGGCCAGTGCCGCGGCGAGGCGGCGCACCTCGTCGTTGGAGGCGGCGCGGCGGCTGCCGTGCGCCACCAGCAGCAGGCTGGTCTTCATGGGCTCTCTCCTGTCGTCGCACGCATGGTGATGAGCGTTGCACCCTGTCCGGCCGGATGAATCCGGCCCTTGTATCTCTCCTGGCTCCTTGGCTTACTGCTCTGGAGCCAACGGCCATGTGACCTTGCTCCGGCCCTTAGACCTTGAGTCTGTAATGTAGATCAGGGCACATGAC